>Ga0224511_10004909_pt1 | contig 10312 bp, 4 predicted proteins | sample SF_May12_sed_USG_2_FD_169988 | JGI IMG/M metagenome (GOLD analysis project Ga0224511, IMG submission 169988) | Sediment microbial communities from San Francisco Bay, California, United States - SF_May12_sed_USGS_8_1 | ecosystem: Environmental > Aquatic > Marine > Sediment | place: USA... | reverse complement strand
AGCGGGTCATACCAGTTAACAGACATTGTTTATTCCTTCAGGAAATAACACATCTTAATATTGTTCTAAAAATTACACAAATGAGTACCGATATACATTCGTGTATTTGATGACGCAAGAAGTGGTCTGCTAATTTGTTATTCTGTGCAGACACATGCTTTTTCTGGTAATATGAATATTTGCTGAACTCTGCTTTTGTCAAAGATAATGCCGCACGTCAAGAATTTTTCTGAAGTCCCACGTATGGTCTAGAGTTGATAAGAATGTGTATGTTTTCATTATATAGCCGGAGTATGCAAATCTGTTTCCGGACCTCCCCACTCCCATGTGTCTAGGACATCCACCATCACACTGTGTGGGTTCAGTGGAGCAGATTGACATAAGATCACGCTGATCTCGACAGGTTGAATATCTTTGTTGGGAGGAAGGGAGGCATAAAAGGTCTCAGAAAATGAGACAAAAATGCATTTTCAAATTATTTGAAGGTAAAACCTCAGTGTGGATTGATTTCTATACAGATGTGAGTTGTATAGGTTGTTAATACAAGTACATTCAAACACGTATGCATTGTGGGGACAACCATTCATCTTTCAGCAAGCATTTTGCCGGGTTGTGTACTTCTTTGTAGTTATGTTTTTGAAATCAAAGACTTGCGTCGATCAATAGTATATTACAACAGTTAACTTGTCAAGTTGAAACAGTTAGGGATCGTACGACTACAATCCAAAATTAGTGATACGTAATTCACATATTATTTATTGTCTTAACACTCACTACATGTGTACACAATAAATTAAAGTCATGTCCAAACGCAACATGCTGCGGACAAGTACGCCAAAGTCAAGGTTTTAAGTCTCATGACAAAATGGGTCACGCAAAACACAAAGCAAACAAAAAACAAATAGAAAAAATGTGACCTTGTCAACAGGAATGGAATACCTCAGATATTAATCACACACAAGCCCATTGTTTTGCCGCCTGTTACCTATTCATTCATGCAACGCCATTTTTGGTATAACATTTATAGAGAAATTAATGTTCTTTTATATTATTAGTTGTCAATATGTGCACTTGTACTTAAACACACAATAGTCATGTAGACATACTAACCTAATGAACACAACACATTTAGCGTTTTACAATAAGCAAATGTTAGAATGATTCCTACCTCAGACCTCATTTTCTATGGGCGTTGTAGGGTGACCTTTTCGTGCCATCGCGCGATTCAACGACGGCGTCCGCCGGAGAAGAGTAACTCACGACCGAGGAAATATAAAATATTTACGCATTGGGCGGCGCACAATAAAGTTGAAGCACCACTAGAAATTGAGAGACCCCCATACGGCGTTTGGTAGGATCATGAAGGACAAAATGGAACACTTCGGCAGTTGTTCCGAGTCGGTCTGACGTTGTCGTGCATCGAATGATCACATAATTCAAAATATATAGGAGAGAACGCAGCTTGTAATGTTATTCCTCGACGATTACAGTGAAACCCCAAGCGCTGTTTGGTTCACTACCGCGAATCTCGCGGGGTCTAAAATGTTTTCAGGCGACGTAGGGTTACATTCCGCCACAAAATCAAGAGTCATGTTCAGTTGAGTTCAACGTCTGAGGTCCTCGTTTGTTATACAAGAAAGGCGTCTAGAATTTGATTCTAACGTGTTTTGTTAACAGTTCGCTTGCGTGTGTTAGTATAAACGTTGTCTAATGAAAAACGGTTCCCATAGGTAAAGTAAAATACCATTTGGTTTACCGGTAGTCCATGGCACTTTTCAGTGCACTGAGAACATTGTGATAGTTGTGAAGTTTCGCCGTAATGTCTTTTTGCAGAGAATCAATGTAGTAATAATTAAATTGATGTTATACGATTGATATGTTTTCATGGTAGAGTAAACACTGAAATAAAAGTGGTCATAACACGATTAAATGTGGATTAGTTAGCCAGAATAGTTCTACACCAAAACGTATTTGTAGTCGTCAACATGCACATTACGCAAGCTACAACTAGTATGCTCGTTCTCTTCAAGAATATGTAATTAACACATCTACTTTTTCATGTTTTAAACAGCTGTGCAAAACACATTACGCTTATTTTTTTGTTCTTGTTTTTATTTTATTTGTTTTGTTCACATGTAATTAGTGAATGTGCGCGTTGTTGAAGAACACTATTATGTAAAACTGTATTCGTGAGTGTTACCGTTTGCCAATCCCTCATAATTACGTTACTGCAAAATTTGATATTGTTAAACATATATACCAAGATATGACAAATAAGTTGAAGCGCTGTATTCATTGTTGCAAATATGAGGAATTTACAGCAAACGTAATCGAATGTGTGAAATTTAACAGTGAAAAACATAAACATATAAAACTAAGATATTTCTTTTAGAAATAACGTGGTTTCATACTATAAAGAGTATTAATGTATCGGACGACGCCCAGTTAAAGCTACTACTTACAAGCACATAGGTAACAAACTAAGCACAAAATAACTTCGCGTGGGCGCCATTAGGGACACCAGGCGAGATGTCATCGAATAGTTTATGAACCAAACTAGTAGTTCACTAGACTTGAAGGAATCGCCCGGTGTTGATGTAACGAACGATTATCGTCACCGGCATCACGTCGACCGGTTTACAACGATGAGCGGAGTAAGATGAAATACAATACGGAGCGACTCCATTCCTATATAGTTAGATATGATGAATGGATACGATGAAAGGATGGGCGATACAGTTTGACTCACCTTTAAACAGATCTATTATTATAATTGGACACATGAATCAGATCATTTTAATTTAATACGAATCTTTTCATAAACATAGGCTTAACATTGCGAACTTGAAATATTACGACACCATACTATTTCCTAGTTCTTAGTGTAAATAAACACATGAATAGGTTATAGTTGTATGTTGAGTTTATTGATCATTGAACTGTTTTGATGATTTTTTATTTTCTATAGTCACATTAAAATGATTTGTTATTATAGGATTCAGTTTATGGACTTAACCATGTTATTGATGTTTGTTTTCGATTTTGTATTTACAATAAACTATAGACTTTTATTAACACTGACATATATCTAGCCCAGAGATGCGTCATCTTATGCCACAAAATTCAATAGTTTTACTAGCAACAGCCATAATGTAACCTAAATAAAAGAAAACCACAAATGGTTTGCAACGAAAATGCAATGTTCAGCTAGTCCTGTAAACACTCTTGTGTAGAACGCATTTATCAAAACAGTACAACTATGACGTGATACTTAATGATACTAAAATATCTAAAGGTCATGCCATTTAATGGGTGTCATGAAGGGAATATTATATCATTGTCATTTTGTACACTTGTCGTAAAATGCATTTACAAGACGATAATGACGCTCTACTATCACCGACTTGTCAGTGACCATAATGTTGGGCCTAATTATTTACTAATGCAGAATAATAAGCTTTAAATGAAACGTAATAACAAAGGTGGTGCATAAAAAAACAAATTTTAACTACCAAAAGAGGCATACCATAGTCAAAATATCAATCAAGATTATAGAACTCGGTATGCTCAGATATGAATGCTAAACAAGAATATAAATGTAAAATGCACAACATCATACACGTCTGCTTTGAGATGATTCTCATTTTATAAAACTAAATACCTAAACACGTCAAGATTTGAAAAAAGCATATCTGCAATATTTTTTATTTGAACATCTTTAATTTACACAACTTGGTCAAAACATGCCGATTTATCTATACTGAAGAAATTTGTGCACTTCTGCTCGCTTGTTTGAAAAGATATATCGTATGTGTCCTGAAAATAAATGCAAAATTTAATGAAATAAACCTATTAATAGACTTTTTTCTTCACTATTGTTTTTTATTATTAAGATCACACGACTATAGGGTAATTTTAATGCTTAAATGGCGCAACTGCGTAAAGGTAAACACATACAATTTTGCAAATGTTCTCTTATGCGTACGTGTTTCCGTGTTGTATTAACAGCCGTGATGGATAAAACACAAAAACATTAAATGTTCGGGTCTGCAACCATTGGTGTTCACGCAAAACACTGACCTTGGCGTTCTACGCCAGCGTTGGGTTAGCAGTATTGCAGTAGGTCTCAAACAATGAAATGTCACGAGCCCTGTTATTGACCAATCCATGCTATGTCCATTTGATAAACTTAAGCAAATGTTGAACGACATCAGTGACGCCAACGTAAGGCATAAGTAGCGGAAACGGAAATTGTCATTTCTAAACCTTTGTGTTTTTCTTGTTACATAAATGATATAAAATAAATTTAGTTCAGAGTCAGATTTAAGTTTTATGACACAATTAACGAGAAACACGTGTACAAATGCATGCTAGCGTACAGTTCATTTGATAGATGTACAATGCGTCAATTAATTGTTTTTGCAATTGCGCGGCCGCGAGGATACACTTTCCAGGTTGACATTTATTTGTTTTTCCTATGTGTATAATAAGGATGAAGAACAATTTTAATTGCCTTAAAATATCCATATAAATCATTTGAAAACATAGTGACTTTTATTTCAGCTAAAATCTTGCACGAAGCGGCTTTAAAACGAGTAAGTCGTATCGTGTCAATTACTTCAAACTCGACAAGCATAACAAGTCTAAGAAAATTAAAAAGCACGTCTAGTACTCACAAAAGTAAAAGAACCGTTTTAAAAGCTAATGCGGAAAACTGGGCATTAGGTGAGATAGTTAATCTAAATATTACTTTACTCTCAGAAGAAAAAAGTTTGCCATATAAGTCAGCCATGTATACTCTCTATTTTAACATAACACTTAATGAATAAGCAGTCAAAATTAACAATTTTAGAACACATGCGTGCATACATTTTAGAATCATTTTACAAAAAAAACTTTTTTTCAATTATGTTGAACGTTAAAAAGCCATGTTAATTGAGATATATACAGTGCATTTGCTAAATAATCAGAGATATCCCCTTTACATGTAATACCGTAAGTACGAATTCACGAAATAATGCCCCCTTCTCCCTTAGGCATTACTTGGTTAATTCGTACTTAAGCTACTTTGTACTTCGTACGTTGGGAAAATACTTATCAGAGTGATCAATCGTGGTAGGAGTTCTCGTTTGTAAAAACGGAACAAGTGTATTAAGTTCATTGAGCATATATGTCACCAATACTTTATAAACAGGCAAATTGCATGTACTTTTATCATTAAAAAACCGCTTAAAATGTTCTCGTAGGCTAAAAACAAGGATTTATCAGACTTCTGGAATAAAATTGGGATTTGTATTTAATAGCACTGCACTTCGGTTAACAATGCTCACTGCTTTTAAATGACAGACGGTGTATAATTCCCAATTAGGGTTCGTATTTCAGTGCACTTAGAATGACACAAACACGCAGTTTAGTTCGCAATTACTGGTATTTTCTTAAATGTAAGAAATTGATTACACCAGCATTAAAACAATAGACAATCCTTTCTCTATAGTGATATATTTTATTCAACCACAGGTGTAAAAATAGGTGGAGTTAAATTGTGTGAGAAAGAAGTGTGTGTGACGCCGCATACACCGCCTGACGCATAAACGGCTTCAAATACATGACGCCTTTGATTTTGCAGGCTAAAATTACCCCTCAATCACATTGTTAGTTACAAAATAGTATTGTTAAGCTTCATTCGCTGATAAACAAATATCACTCATCGTTTATTATTCGTACCCGAGAGTGCCCTTACATGACGCCTTTGATTTTGCAGGCTAAATTTAGGAACACTTCGTATTACACAAACAAAACGTGATCAACTAAGATTTATTCCATCAGTATTCATACAGTAGTCAACATCAACAATATCAATAAAAATAACCATTACACTCCATTTCACGAGTTTATGAAATAAGCCATAAACAGTTTTAAAATTATATATTTATTAAATATAATAATGACATGCCAAATAACAGATGCCATATAACAAATCAACACATTTCTCCATGCTATTTATTTCTACAAGTGTACCGTTCCAGTACATCTAGGGCGCGCATAAACAAAGCATCTCGTAAATTTATTTTAAGCTTAGGTCATCTGGTCATGAATATAAAAGAATCTACAATTCCACGTCTATTGTTAGAGCCAATTGCCAATTTTAATAAAATTTTGTAAATATGTGCAAACTCTTCAACAATTGATAAATATATTGTTTGTCTGAATTATGTCACATGTCTGCCATGTGATCGAATTGTCATGACACTGAGCTAAACAGGCACAGAATTTAATGTTTTTTGCAAGAAGATTTAAGACATAGAGGCACAGAGAAGTTGTTCTTAAACTGGAAATAGTAAACTGGGCTTTAAACTAATAATTTACTTCCAAATCCAGTTTCTTTAAAGATTTTTTTTTACTTTTTCATGTTTTCTATAAGGCAAGTTGCCATAGCTATGAACAATCAGGCACACTTATTGTGACATTAACAATCAACTTATAGCCAGTCATGGAGAGCAAAACAAACAAGGGGCCAAGTTAGAGCCGCGAACAAGGGGTCACATTAGAGCCGCGTCAAATTAGGGATTGATTCCTATTTTTCGAGCGCATATTGAGGATAAACGCTTAGGTGGTGGCATGAAAAAAGTGTATCTTTTACGCCTCTAAATGCATACTTTGTAAAAAGACATTAATAATCATTTATTTATCTATCGTTAACTCTAGAACTGTTTAGCCGTGGAAGGCACATGCATAGTCGTTTTCTATTAACGTTGCGCTGATAAATGAACGCTCTTGTTTTTCGCGTGACGTACTATAGCGGGTCATACCAGTTAACAGACATTGTTTATTCCTTCAGGAAATAACACATCTTAATATTGTAATATAAATTACACAAATGAGTACCGATATACATACGTGTACTCTATTTGATGACACACGCAGTGGTCTGCTAATTTGTCATTCTGTGCAGAAACATGCTTTTTCTGGTAATATGAATATGTGCTGAACTCTGTTTTTGTCAAAAGTTAATGCCGCACGTCAATATGTTATCCTGAAGCCCCACGTATGGTCTAAAGTTGATAAGAATGTGTCTGTTTTCATTATATAGCCGGATTATGCAAATTTGTTTCCAGACCGCCCTACTCCCACGTGTCTAGGACATCCACCATCACACTAACTGTGAACGTTCAGTGGAGCAGATTGCCATAACATCACGCTGATCTTGACAGTTTGAATATTTGTGTTGGAAAAGCGGGAGAGAGACTCAGAGAATGAGATACATGCATTAACGAACAAATTATTTGAAGGTAAAACCTAAGCGTGGATTCATTTCTTCACAGATGTGAATTGTATGGGTTGTTAATACAAGTATGGTCAAACACGTACGCATTGTAGAGACAACCATTCATCTTTCAGCAAACACTCTGTTGAGTTGTATACTATGTCCTTCTTTTGTCGTTATTCAGTAATTCAAATATTATTTATTGTCTTAACACTCACTATATGTATACACAATAAATTAAGGTCATGTCCAAACGCAACATGCTGCGGACAAGTACGATAAAGTCAAGGTTTTAAGTCTCATGACAAAATGGGTCATCACACAAAACACAAAGCAAACAAAAAAAAAAACAAAAAAAATGTGACCTTGTGAACACGAATGGTATTCCTCAGATAATAATCACACACGAGCCCACCAGCCCATTGTTTTGCCGCCTGTTACCTATTCATTCATACAACGCCATTTTGGTATAACATTTATAGGGACATTAATGATCTTATTGATGGCAATGTATGCACTTGTACTTAAACTCACAATAGTCATGTAGACATACTAACCTAATGAACACAACACATTTAGCGCTTTACAATAAGCAAATGTAAAAATGATTCATACCTCAGACCTCCTTTTTACGGGCGTTGCACGGTGACCTTTTCGAGACATCGCGCGATTCAACGACGGCGTCCGCCGGAAAAAAGTAACTCACGACCAATAAAATGTCACATATTTACGCATTGGGCGGCGCACATTAAAGTTGAAGCTCCACTGGAAATTGAGAGACCCCCATACGGCGTTTCGTAGGGTCATGGAGGAAACAATGGCATATTTCGGGAGATGTTCTGAGTCTAGCTGACGTTCTCGTGCATAGTGAGGTCACATTATTAAAAATATATACGAGAGAACGCAGCTTGTAACGTTATTTCTCGACGCCAACAGTGAACCCCCAGGCGCTGTTTGGTCCACTACCGCGAATCTCGCGGGGTTTCAAATGTTATCAGGCGATTTAGGGTTACATTCCGCCAAATATTCAAGAGTCATGTTCTTTAAACACTGGAACAGTTGCGTTCAACGTCTGAGGTCCCCTTTTGTTATACATAAAAGACGTCTAGAATTTGATTCTAACGTGTTTTGTTAACAGTTCGCTTGCATATGCTAGCATCAACGTTGTATGATGAAACACGGTTCCCAGTGGAAAAGTACAAATACCTTCAGGGTTACCGGTAATCAATGGCAATTTCCAGTGCACTGAGAACATTGTGATGCATAACCAAGAAATGACTTTTGCAAAGATAATCAGCGGAAGGAATGAAGAGCCAGAAATGCTGTAATTGTAAGTTTTGCCGTGATGTCTCTTTTGCAAAGTACCAAGGTATTAATAATTAAATTTATTTTATTTGATTGATATTCTTGCATGGTAGAATAAACACTGAAATAAGAGTGGTCATTACATAATTAAATGTGGATTAGTTATCCTGAATAGTTCTACACCAAAACGTTTTTGTAGTTGTCTACATTCACATTACTCAAGATGAAACTATTATGTTCGTTCTTTTCAAGAATATGTAATTTACACATTTCATGTTTTAAACAGCAGTACAAAACACATTATGCTTGTTTTTTGTTCTTGTTTTGTATATTTATTTATCTGTAGTTAGTCAATGTGGGTGAAGAACAATATTATGTGAAACTGTATTCGTTAGCGCAACATGTAAATCTTTGATCACATTTTAAACACTGGACACTCCTTTTGGTCGATTTCACCTACCAAATGCAACTACGGTATTGAATATTACCTTTTGCCAATCCCTCATTAATACGTTAATACGGTTTAAAACGATGAGCGTATTAAGATGAAATACATTTGTATATTGTAGAGCGTTACCGTTCCTATGAAGTTAGATGCGATGAACGGGTATGATGAAAGGATGGGCGATACAGTTTAACTTATCTTTATACAGCAACGTTATTATAATTGGACCGTCTGTAAACATGAATCAGATCATTTTAATTCAATACGAATCTGTTCATAAACATGGGCTTAAGATTGTGGACTTGTGAGCAAATAATAGTCTCCAAAGAATATGACAAAATACTAATTCTTAGTTCATAGTGTTTATAAACATATATGTTAAGTTCGATCAAACTATTGTCGGCGTGACTGCTTCCACGTGAGCAAGCCGTGAGGGACAACTGAACCAGACTTAGCACAAAGTCTTGCATCAGTCATAACGGAGAAACATTGCCGCTGCCGATGGGGCTCGATTCCCGACCATTGGACTACGAGACCGGTGATCTTACCATTGAGCTACATCTAAACCGGGAGTTGCACATTTTAAAGAAAATTCAGAAAAACACAAACAATATTTTTTCTGAATGTCTGTTGCGTCTTTGTGTTCTACGTGTTTTATGTTGTTCTTTATGTTTGTTTGTGTACAGGCCATACTGTCATGATGCCCTTAAACTTGACATGTCCACATTGTTTACAACATTCGTTCTTTGAACATCTATTCAATTTATATTGTAAGATTAAATATTTTGTTTACACTGCAAATTTTTGTAACACATTATAGTATTCTCGGTAATGTATACTTTCACACAACCAGCCAAAACACGGTAGGCGAATTTGAAAAGACAACAGTATACAGCTTTTTCCGGCCACCGGTACCAGATTTTAGCGTTTTCTGATGGAATAATTGGCGTTATTTTGTTATGTTTTTTTTCAACTGACATGTTATTAGTCAAACATTTAAATACCTCAGCAGGAAGTAGACAGTATTTGGCTAATTTAAGTTTCTTAAAGCGTCTACTTATTTAATAGAGAACATTAATTACCGTAGTAATATAATTTGTTAGTTTTTAGTGAAGCCGTCGTAATTCAAATTAAACTCTAAACGAACGACTTTGGTTAAGTGATTAGACTCGGAAGTAATATTTGTGGAATAATTGAGCATCACCAAATTATTTTTATTGCACTCACCAGACGAGGGGGTTGATTTTTTTATTTAACCTCTTTATAAATAATAAAAAAACGTGAACAGTTTACTAAAT
>Ga0224511_10004908_pt1 | contig 10314 bp, 11 predicted proteins | sample SF_May12_sed_USG_2_FD_169988 | JGI IMG/M metagenome (GOLD analysis project Ga0224511, IMG submission 169988) | Sediment microbial communities from San Francisco Bay, California, United States - SF_May12_sed_USGS_8_1 | ecosystem: Environmental > Aquatic > Marine > Sediment | place: USA... | reverse complement strand
CGCAGGGTATGTATGGTACGCCCCTCACTCATAACCTTGCACACCTCGTGGCAGGGTATGTATGGTACGCCCCTCACTCATAACCTTGCACACCTTGTGGCAGGGTATGTATGGTACGCCCCTCACTCATAACCTGGCAAACCTCAGGATTTAAATTGATCCAACATCCTTGCATCATTGTTGAACTTTCAATTTTCTTTCAAGTGACTCAAAATAAATTACTTTGCATCTGTTAATAACAGAAAATTTTAAGTGCCTTCATACTAAGATCATAAAATCTTCTTGCCTTATCCTTAACAAATTTTAATGAAATACTTTAATAAGAATTAATAACTCTTCTTATTTTAACAACTCAACAAAACAAATATAATCCACATGTCTTACAGGAAAACAGACGATGCCATGGAAATGTTTAGAAACTTGGGGTAAGTGAAGTCGCTATGATGTTTTGGTTAAAAGAATACTGCTCATAAGTAACATGGACAGCCATGCTTGTCATATTTTCAAATTTGGATGCTTGTCCAATTTTTCATGCGAATCCTCTGTCTGATTTTGTCTTAATTTGATCAATATCTTATTGTATGAAACTTAGTTTTGCATATCCCCATCACTTTCCATTGTGATAATTACAAGATAAGTAATAAGTATTTGTTTGTTCACAGGAAGGTAGGGTTTACTGTGGACCCGAGTGCGTACGTGACGGCAATCCAGGGCAACATCATAGCCGGCAACATGGAGCTGGTCACTCAGGTGGGTACTGGGCAGACTGCTGTGAGGCTTATAACAGCTGGATAATATCACTGACCTGCAACATGTGTTGAGCTTGTTGTTAGTTCTGAAATTAACATATCAAGGGAAGGTCCTATGCTCAGACTAATGGGGGATAGCACATTATGTCAAACAGTATGTGCGCGTGGCCAGTGATACACAAAAGATTCAGTCTTCTGATTGGACCAAATGACTTTGTCCTTTATGACGTTAGTAAATTCCTGCGTTTTGTCGGACTAAGCGTCGTTGCAAATGCTCCAACAGACTGGTTGTTGATATGTGTCACACATGCCAAACAACCAGCTGCTAAATATATATAAAAAATTGATGCTTTATGATAACATAAAAATAATTAAGAAATCAACATTATTGTGCATTAAAGACATGAAATGAAGACCTGGTGGTGTTTGTTTGACATATTTCTATTGTTTAGGTAACACAGGACTGACTGCATCTGTTTTCAGTTGCTGGATGAGTGTGCGGAGAGTGGCATGTCCAATGTCCAGGTCCTGAACTACCTGATAGAGATGGCAGCACTCCAGGGGAAAGCTGACATGTGCCAACTGGTAGTTGATAGATCCATAACCATTAACTTGAATATGCATAGATTTAACCATAAACATTAACATGGGTTCTATGACATAGGTTACAATAGTGGAACGACAATCTGGGTGAACAAATGTCCGAGTAACAATTGTATGTGTAAACAAATGTCTGGGTGAACAAATGTCCGTATACCATGCATCTTCCTTTGTTGGTTGAAATATGATATCAGATATGTACATATTAGTTATTTCTTTAGACCTACTAGTTATAAGGGCTTTTGAGAGTGTCATTTTACCCCTGTAAACAAAGTTTAAGATGGGTATATAGGTGTCACTCTGTTGCTGTTGGTTTGCAATTGGGACTAAACTTTATATATGTAATCTTCATGAAGTGTAGATCTGAAAAAGACATTGATTGTTCCGATTGATACAAGCATTACAGAGTTATGCCTCCTTGAACATTTGCCAAAATAGTGTATGACCATATTTCATGTTACAAGTTTGTGCAGCAAACTACTTCACATTTCTGATGCGATTGGCATAAACATACATTTTTAAAAACATATTTCATGTGCAGATGGATCCAAGCATAACAGTGTTATGTTCTCTTGAACATAGCCATTAACATATAGTGTCTATCTGCGTATAATGATACAAGGTTGTAAAGCAAACATCTTTTACATTTCATATACAATTAAGATGAAACTTGATATATATATCTTATGAAGCCTAAATGGGCAATAAACTTGTGCACATTTATCCAAGCATGATACAAATTACATATATGCCCCATTGAACATCCTACATGACAAAGTCCGTGTTTTACTTCGAAAACTAATGTTAAATATTTGATTTCTAATTATGTAAATCACATAGTCTTGACTGTACACAACATTTACTCTTGTGTTGTGTTTTAGTTGATTGCAAGGATCCCCCTGCAAGCTCAGTGCCACTACATTGACACTGCAAGAGCCTTACTCAGTGCTGGTAAGACACACGTGGCCCACACTGATTAGGTTTTCTGAACATGTTTGTGTCCCCTTTTAAGTGCTTTGGCAGTTTTCATAAGTTTGTGAATTTTATGCGAAACACCCAGAATCTTCTTTCTGTTAGCTTGATACTGTTGCCCTTTCCGCTACAGATTTCTAGTTTGATATAATTTGTATTCCTAAGCTAAATCATAACAATTAATAAGTTTGTTTCTGTGTTGTTAATATTATGGCATTACTTAACATTCATTAAAAAAATGTTAATTATAATGAAATATTACCATTTTGCACATATTTTGTTTCTTTCTTTGTATGTAAAGGTTTTATCACGGAGGCCTTTGATTACCACTCAAGAATCAGCCAACCGTTTCCTGACTTTATGGTGGCGGTGGCCCTAGCGGATATGGTAAGAATCATTAGTGGTATTTTATGACCCACATGTAGCATCGTTCTTTTTTCTTTATTATTCTTAATTTGGAAGTCCCCTAACACTAAATTTCTTAAAATTATACCTATGAAGTCAAAGAAGGCACTGCTGTTCGTTTTTGTGTTGGATTAAAATATAGACATCTGATCAAAGATGAAATGTTTGTTTAAAAATAAATATAAAAAAATCAAAAAAAAAGAAAAGTTATAGAATAAATTATAATATAATATCTGCATTAAATTTAATTTTATCAGATGTGATGTTTTTGCTTGGCTTGTTGGTATGCCTGTCTGTAGGATTTTTTGTCTTTGGTTAGTCTGTCTATAATTTAAAATATCTTTCGTATTAGTACATGTATTAATGGGGTCTAGGAACTTAAAGAAGTGCTCATCAAAATAAACAAGTGTTCTTAAAGTTTAACACTGATATGGAGATCAATTCATATTTTCCGGCATTCACTGGTTTCATTTTATGATTGACAAATTGGTTTTACAGCCAAAACAGCAGAGGCATAAATGCTTGACAAAAATGAAGGCAAAGGAAAATCGGAACGTTTATGAGGCATTCTTCCAGTCTAGTAAAGGAATGTACAACTATGGTAAGCGAAAACATTTATTACGGTATTAGAATCAAAAATTGATCCCGTGAGCGGGAGGTCGTGGGTTCGATCCCCGACCACATCATACCAAAAACGGTATAAAAAATGGTACTAGATGCTTCCTTGCTTAGCGCTCAGCATAAAAGGATAGGTCTGGCTTCTCTCTCCTCTCAAAACCTGTTAAAAAATGAGATGGATTCTATTAGGGATGAGACGATACGGTCATCACACGATACGATACGTATCGATACAAAGGAAGACGATATGGTTATTTTCGATTCGATACGATACAATACGGATAATAATTGTAAAAATACAAACATTCACAATGTTCACATATATACAAACATTCACAATGTTAACATCCTTTTATTTATGAACACAACAGAGGAATGCTTCGACTAGTCAGTTTTATAAACACAGTGGCAAGGTTCACAAAGGAATTAGACAAAACAAATCTCTTTGTTAAGTTAAAAAACAATGCACAGTTAAGTTTTTAATAAGAGTGTGACGACAATGACTATTGTTGAATTTGATTATAATAAAAAACTTTTGTATTTACATGTATGGTACATGTAGGACAGTTTCATGGAATGTAATTATTCTTAACAATAAAAATCACAATACATGTATAGTAAATAGTAAACACTATACAATGTTAGATTTTAGATTCTTGGATTCAACTAGAAATTGCAAAGTAAAATATGACTAGACAATAAAATGTTTGACTAGACAGTGGAAGTTTGAACATTTAAAACATTTTTTTCAATACTCTAACGTTTGACCATCTTTAACCACTGTAAATGAAGAATAGTCCACTTAAAGGTCCATTTCAACAGGCATTTTACACAACAACGCCCACAGAGAATATATCTCTTGAACGTATACGATAAACTCGTCAAATACAAAAAGACAACGTGGTGACTTCTCCTGATTACAAAATTAATGTCAAGGTCGTATAGAGATATATCGCGATGGGCCACGATACGTATCGTGAGCCGCCGTATCGATATATCGCCATATCGTCTCATCCCTAAATCTAACAAAAGAAATGCAAAAGGACTTAAAATTGATGAAGTTAAGAAGGTGAAACAGAAACAATATTATTTCCATTGAGTTATTCTCGTAAATGCACACAATAGGTACGTTTTTCAAGGATTATAACCATGCTTTGCTCTTAGCCTATTTATCATAAATATACTTGTAAACAGACCACTTTCAATAGGTAAACATGCCTATTACATTATAATAAACAATTTGTTCTTGGTTTTGTAAAGTAACATAGTAAGAGGTAAGTAGCCTAGTTTAATATCAGTAATGAACATGCGATATTTCCCCATAATTATTACAATATCAGGCTGACCTGACCTATGAAAAAGTAGGGCTCGATATTTTTAAAAAGTAGGGATTTTGCTTCTTAAAAGTAGGGATAGTACGACTTTTTTCTTACGTTTATAACGACGAATCAGGTAAACACCCACACATTCAGCGGGGCGGTGGCGGCAAAAATAGGAATTTTAACACGATTTATCGAGGATTAGGTATTTTTAAAAGAAAGTTCAAGATGTACTAAAATATACATTGTTGGAAGTAGTAACAGACTTTATCAACAATTTTTTTTTAATTTTATTTTGAAAATCAGTGTAAAAAGACATGTTTTAAGTGTAATTTATTTAATTTGATAACATGACACCCCAAAAGTAGGGCTATTTTCTTATAAAGTAGGGCTCTGGATCTAAAAGTAGGGAAAAGTAGGAAAAGAAGGGCCCGCTGGTCAGCCTGCAATATGGATAAATATAAATACTGCAAACTGTAAAATAAGAAGCAAATCGGAATACTTGTGTACATTTTAATAATATTTCTCGGCATATACGTACAGGTCAGAACATTACCGAATGTGTAAATGGAATGAGTATTAAAAGATAGAGAAGAAGGAAAGATCATGAATACTACTTGCTTTAATCACTTTTATTAAAGCCTTTCACACAAAAATGTCTAAAAAACAGGACTACAAATGGAAATAATAGCACATTCATTACATAACATACACATTTCTTTTGCAGTATTTTTCAAAAATACATATATCTCTAGCATATCTTCATTTTCGCAGCATTTGTACAATTGAATGAGCACTTGATATAATCTGTGAAAGACATGATTACAAAAAACACAGTGGAAAACAAAATCGAACACAGGAGTGGAAAATAACATAAAATAGTAGCACTTTCATTCAATTTTGTAACAAGAAAGTTATAAACACAGTTTCACAGACCAATGTGGTAGAATGTTTGAAGACATTGAAGTTGGTTCATCTTGACCCTTTGACAGAAGATGAAATGCAGACAAGACTAGAAATAGAGGGGCAAGGAGCTGTTCAGAAACAGTGAGTCCATGATCGACACAACCAATTCCGTATTGCTGCAGTGCCTAGTGCAGCAATTCAGGGTTTAGTGGGCGTAAGGATCTGATGAGATTTTCAAGAGACGTGACAGGGTTCAGTGGAACAGGGCGTGGTCCATAGCGACAGGGCGTGGTCGGGGGATCAGAAGGAGAACTGCTGGGGTGGGGCGGTGGTGGCTGCTGTGAACTGGAAGGCTGTGGCGCCCTCCTGGGTCTCCGGGGCAATGTTGGAATCTTCCTCCTGGAGCACACACCACAACACAATAATAGCTAGCATCAAATATACAAGTTTAAAACAAGAAATCTGCTCATACAAACAAGTTTGTGCTTCTTAGGCTCATGTTTTGTGTCAGTTGGAAACTAACCATATCATTTTACACATATAAAATACTTTTTAAAACTTCATTATGATAAACGGCTCAGGGTTAAAGCAAATTCTCAAGTCACCAAAAAGTAAACCTACCCCATCCTGGAAGTATTTCTCGATGAGTTCGAGGGCAGCCTTGTAGACCGTCTCGTTCTCGTGACTCTGTAGGCCCTCGATCTTGTCGAGGCCGCCACACTCCTCGATCATCACGGCCACCGCGTTCAGCACCTCCTGGCCAGCACGCTCAGCAGCCTACCATGCAACAGGTACACTGGTTTTATAATGGTGCACTCAACTAATCACAAACACTTAATAATAAATTGAAATGGAAATTAGTACATTCTTAAAATGTTCAGCATTTAACCAATTCAAAAACTGGATAGTCAGTTAACAAGTAAATATGGTGTACATAACTTTGTTACTTATATAACTTATTCAGCTGGATATCGGCATTAAAAATATATCTGCACAATAAAGGAGAGCCTGCACCTACCAGGAGCACATTTCCGAGAGCATCCAAGATAACGAGAACGACCTTGGACTCCTTGACCGTGAGCATGTTGCAGATGTGGGGGATCACGCCCAGGTTCACCAGGAAACCGATCTGCTCCATCGTGCCGCCCGAGGTCAGGTTGGTCACCGCCCACACGGCCTCCTTCTGGCTCTTGTAGTCACCCTGGCAACAAACACTAATATAGTAACAGAACTCTATAGTACGACATTTTCTTCCACATCCAGAGCGTCTGTAACTCAAGGGAAATAACTGTATTATCTTCTTATTTGTTGAGTCATGATTACCTCCCTTGTTGTATTTACTTTCTTAAATTTAGAGACTTAAACTTTTTTTTAAATAAAATAATCATGCGTGTGTACATTTTTGAGGATGTTGACGACGAGTGGGAGAAGCTCGGTATCGATGACAGCCTGGATCTGGTCGGCATTGCCGGCGGTGATGTTGGAGACGGTCCAGGCTGCCTCCTTCTGGATGTTCAACTTGGGGTGGTTCAACAGCTTTTGGAACACTGGCAGAGCCTTGCTGTCAATCACGTGCTGAAACCATGGTCAACAAGGTTATTTATAATATTAGAAAAAATACAAAACATCCATGAACATTTATTTTTTTAAAGTATACTAGTCTTAAGTCTATGTAATAAATAGCATTTCAGTTAGAAAATACTGACCTAACAACTTTTAATATATATTTTTTTATACAAGAATCAAGAAGCTGAAGCATTTACTTACCTGAGTCTGCGTGTCATCGCCAGTGACAATATTTCCAATGGAGCGTAGGGCCGGGGTAACCACCACCACCTCTGGGTGAGTCAGCAGCTCTATCAGACGAGGCACCACACCTGCAGCAAGGAAATCTAATATATCCATGTTGCAAATTTACCTGACAATTTCAATCTCTTTTGTACTGTCCTGTCAAGAAAGTCATTATAACAGTTGTCAAACCTAATTCCAAAGAATCCCTATGTATTTCATCAATTTGATAAAAACATAAAAATTCAACAACAAAGGTTTAAAGACTTTAAGATCCCTGAACGTTCAACAATGAACCTGCATGACACGGTGCACGTACCACTGTTGATGACCTCCTGGATCTTCTCGTTGGGCCCGTCAGTGAGGTAGGAGAGGGCCCAGCAAGTGTCAGACAGCACATCCTTGTCACTGTGGTGCAGCAGGCGGTTCAGTGTAGGGAGGAACTGCTTGATCACCTTGAAGTTGGGTGGGGGGTTCTTGTTGCGGCACAAGTTTGAAAGAGTCCAGGTAACATTGCGCAGAAAAGCAGGCTGCAACAAACAAGCAGTCATATCAAACCTCAGACAAACACCAAGCTGAACTACTGAACTAGTGACTACTGAACTGAACTAGCCAACTAGGGAAACATAGAATAGCATGTAACTTGAACAATTGCCAAAAAGTCTGTGAATTTTCCGCCCTCCAAAAACTTGCAGGAATTTTAAATTGTACTAAAAATTCTAACCAAAAAACAACCACACTCAAACGAATATCAGCCAACTTTGAAAAGTCATATCCCCTTATACAATCTGCATTTAGTGATGACAAAGGAGTGTCAAGGAAGTTATTTTTGAAAATGGAATATTTCCTAACATGACTCACATTGGTGTCGGCCTGCACCAGACGCAGTAAAGGCTCCACAATGCCACACTCCGTCACGAAGTCTCGCAGGTCCGGGCCATCACCTGATGAGAATATTAAAAATCTTGAATAACAGAACAAAAATAAAACAAGATTGATGTTTCATGTCACGTTTTTCTTCAACAAGTGGCTTTGCAGTCAGTTATTTACATTATAAACTAAAAAATTCTAATTATTTACTGAATAAACCTTGTTCTTTTGAATAACAGTTTTACTTCAATGAAATAAAACAATTATCAAGAGATTTTTACCAGCAATGTTTCCCAGAGCCCAAACAGCCTGCTCACAGACGTTGGCATGGCTGGATTCAAGCAGCTTAACAAACTTGGGCACTGCCCCTGCGTTGACCACGGCCTTCGTCTGGTCGCTGGTGCCCGAGGCAATGTTGGTGAGAGCCCAGGCAGCCTCAAACTGTAGCTCAGGCCTGAAGAAATTAAACCATTATGTTTCTAGTAGTTTCATGATATTGCTTATTACTTATGTTGTTGCGTTAATGCTTACACCTTTAATCTTATATTTTATAGTTATCATAAGTTATGACCTTCTGGTATGAGCCAATTCCTTGTTATTAATTACCTGTCATTGTGTGAAAGGAATTCCACCAGACGTGGAATCACCCCTGACTGAATTATATCATCGATGGGTGGGTTCTTTTCTTTTGACAGTATTTTGCGCACAGCACGGGTTGCCTTCATCTGGAGTTCAGCATCTGAGCCATTGATGCCAGAAATCATGTCTTGTACACTCATTTCTGGACCAGCATTTTGCTAAAATTTAGAAAACAGTGGAATTTGTAAAGCTGTGTATAACTTCCTTTTCTGAATTTGAGATTCAATAGCAATAAAAACTATATTTTTATTTAATGGTATCAATTTGATTCCACTAATAAAGTAATGTGAAAGACTTAGACTTACCCTGTTGGTAGCATCTCCAAGTGGACTAGTGGGTTCCTCCTCATCAATGACAACATTGCGCCTTTTGAGCAGCTGGTCATCTTTTTTATGCTTCCGAATTTCAACAGACACATCTTGTCTGCGCCTTCGCATCTCCTGCAAGTAAAAGTAAACACTTGACAAAATTCTATCAATCAAACTGAATTTTTCTAGTTATAACACACAAAACGAAATGCAATCATTTCATTTAATTGATTGAATGACAAATATTAATTTATACGGTACTACAATACAATTATACTTAACATATTAAATTTATAATTTTTATGAACATATTAACTACTTACATCAACATCTTTTCCCTTGTTCTTGTATTCACGGAGTCTTGAGATTTCAGGCATGATAGCTTTTTTGTTTTGTTGTTGTAGAAAAAATGTTCTGGAATCAAAATGTTACAATTAGGAATTGGTAATTAGTCAATAAAATTTAACCAGTAATTATTGTTGTTTTTAAAGGACATAATGTCCTTATCAATTTTAACCAATAGTTTCAAAGCAATGTTGTCAAATTTACATATTTCTTTAAAAATAACATTTGCTGAAATGTGACACTAAACATCTATGTTTTGTTGTCATTTATGCTTGAAATTTGAATTTAAAAAAAAGATGGGAGTTAAGATAGATAAATGTACTGAATGATAAAGATCTGTGAAATAGTTTCCTTTGCATATGTATTCCCAACAATTTAAGCCACATTAATTGAATAAATCCCAAGTGGCCTTGTGTTTTGTAAATTTGTGTCTGATCAATTCATTATTTTTAAGTGTATAAAATCCATTGAAAAATTTTGGTAGAAGAAACAGACAATTAACATATAATTTGTTCTTTTCAGAAAAAAAACTTGGCATAATCCCGACAACGTCCCACCACCATCAAAACCAGAGGATTCTATTTTCTGTAAAACTATTAAGTCCTACGGAATGAAGGTTAACATAACTTATCATTATCATAACAATATATCCACGGATGCCCTAATTCCGACTTTAATTAGTTTTTTAGAAAACCAACAAACAAACACAAAGATAAACTCTATTTCAGTTGAAAGTGTGTTCATTTACCTTTTGTTTTTGGTAAACCAACTATTATTTAATCATATAATAAGCCT
>Ga0224511_10004907_pt1 | contig 10315 bp, 5 predicted proteins | sample SF_May12_sed_USG_2_FD_169988 | JGI IMG/M metagenome (GOLD analysis project Ga0224511, IMG submission 169988) | Sediment microbial communities from San Francisco Bay, California, United States - SF_May12_sed_USGS_8_1 | ecosystem: Environmental > Aquatic > Marine > Sediment | place: USA... | reverse complement strand
AACCATCATGAGCTACTTGACATTGAGAAGCACTCATACCCATATGCGCTGGGCTGGCTGACGAAGTGTGAGCAGGTTTAGGCATTCGTAACATGGCGCCCATTGCTGGTTGTGACATTTGCGAAGGTAGGCCAGTACTGTTGCTACATTGCTGTGTCACCATAAGAGAGCCTGTTTGCCTTCTTGGACGTCTCGTGTAGTTGATTGGCTCATCTGAGGGTGTTTCCGATTTCATTGATAAGTCTATAGCTCCGCTATTACTAATCGTCGGAGTGCGATAACCAGTCTTACTGTGGGCTGGCGGCACTACACGCCTTCGTTTCACTGACAAATCCATTGGCACAACTGTTGGATCAGTGTATCGGCGCTTCAAGTCATGTATGCATTCGCGGTATGACCCTGCTGTGAATATTTTGTTCGGATCGGAATGGCGACTGTCCAGACGAGGTTTCCATGGAGACTGTTGGGCTGGGGTTAACTCCCAGGGCAGACATGGACCAAGCACGTGCAGTGGCATAGGGGCTTTACATATCCGGTGAGCTGGCTGGGGCTGCTTCTCATCAGTTCCTTGGGGAAGCGTATCCAGTCTTCCTAACTTTGTGCATTTTGAGGCAATAACGTCTTTCTTTAATACAGTTTTCACTTCGATAATATCCAGGTCAGCTTTACTCTCACTGGCATTACTGGCTGGTGGTGTCTCTGATTTAGGAATGGACCAGGTCTTGCTTGCTGCTACGGTAAGTGCAGCAGGCGCAGTAGTAGTCGCTGGGGCTGCCGAGGAAGAAAAGGACAGGGCAGAGTTTACTGTGTCAGGCACTTCCGTACAAGGCTGGGGTTCCTCTTTAGGCTTGCAGCTCATATCCTGAGAAAAAAAGTGTAGACTGGTTAAAATGAACGGCACAGTCTACATGTTACTGTTAGCTACTACCCTATATCGAAGAATAATTTGTGTACGTATTTGTGCGATAATCCAAGATGAACCTTAGCTGTAAAACTGTGGTCATCTGTGCAGCGAGCCTGTACTCACCTCCATCTTCATAAGACAAATACCAATGGCTTTCTAGAGATTGTAACTAATTACAAGCATGTGAGGTAGGTGAATACCGCGTCTGACGTCATGTCAATATGACAGGGTATTTGTTGACCCATTGTTATTCTTACCGATGTGTTAGATACAGAGTCTGTGCTGACAGATCTGCGCTGGCGATTACTCCGTGTCACTCGAGGCTCTGCCTTCACATCCTCCTCCTTTATCTCTGTTTTGATAACTTCTGTCTCATTCTTCTCTCTCTTTATCCCCTCGGCTTTCACAAGCTCTGCCTTAACGCCGTCTGTATTAGTTTTCTCTCCAGTTTTGCCAGTAAAATCTCTTCCGTGTTGCAATCCGGCCATGATATGGGTTTCAAAGCTGAGCACCAGTCTACGAAATATAGGATGATGGGACACCGCATTCGAACAGTGGTCCACATTTGATTCTTTGAACCTGTCTGTTTTTTAATTTATCTCTTGCGTTGAGTTCTAGAAGCACTGAATTTATTTAAACCCATAAAAATATTTATCAAATGACAAACTCGTTCAATTCAAATTTTATTGAAGTTGGTTCACTCGAAATCGTCAGATATAGGCTATATGATTTTATGATATGACAAAATAGATGAACGGAGAGTTAGGCGCAACTATGAGCAAGAATACTACAGAACATGTTTGACTATTAAATCATGGGGCCTAGTTTGCTATCAACATAATAGGTGCATTTGCGTGCTCGGGTTTCAGCTCAGCTCGGCTCGAAATCTATTTCGATCGCGAATTGCTAAATTGCGCAAGAGCGCGACCGAAAAGCGCGATCCAAAAAACATCTTTCACTCTCGGTGGCAATCTGCAACCGAAACCACGCGAACCGAATTCCGCAACCGAAAGCAGTAGTTTAGCCAAATGTCAAGGTTACCGCAAAGAGGCTTGATTACTTGTTGAGATAATGAATCGCGAATGACCGTTCGGCTCTAACCGATGAGTTAAAGTTGGGAGAGGACAATTCTGATTCGATGAAAGTCCATCCAGAACTCAACAGCATTTCCTTACCGCGACCGAGTGTTCGCGACCGAAATATTTCCAAAAAGCACGCGAATCTACCTATTGATACTAGCAAATTAGGCTAGATATCACGGGTTAATATGATAAGTACATAAATTACAGTTTATTTTTGTTTTGCTTCAGATTTTATTTGTTTCTTCTACTTTTAAGTGAACCAATTTTAACAAAAACAAGATTAAGGTTCGAGCACTACAAATTTTTGTGTTAACTTTGGAGATATTACGAAAAACACCACCGTGTTCAAAACAGTAAGCTGTCTAACACATTGGGGTTATGACGTCTGCAACCCTATGTGGACTGCATTGATTCATTGAACTTTCCATTCCGTCGAAATTGTGTGAACACGAACGTCCATACAAAATATGGAACGACTTGCGCAACCGATGGAGCCAATTTGTAGGGAGACATGTTATCAGAAAAACAATCCCACATATTCAATTAATATTTCAATATTTAAATGTTTTTTTTTATGAAATCCTTCTGTAGTGACCTTGTGATTTAGATTAATCCTACTAATATGATACATATAGATAATGCTAATATACCCTGTTGAGAAAAGCTAAAGGTGTCACTGACCTTTCATACTGGCGCTTAGTGCAACTTGCAGCGCTAGTATTCGTCGGGTTACCGCCCAGTCTGTCATATAAGTGTTTCCATAGTCGCTTCTGAGAAATCTGAAACAGAAAATGAATCCAATAAACAACAGCGCCGTGCGGGTCTAATAGAATGGGCTAGCCTTAAGGCAACGCAATACGCATTCACCGCGAAACCTATTGTAACTTCGATTGTGACACATACTGAGCGCATTAATTTGCATGCAATGAGGCGTGACTACTATTTCTTCCCTTAAAGCTGAATATCTGTACTGGTTTTAAAATCTTTGGTCCAGTGATGATAGGATATGTGTGCATAACACGAACTAGTAAACTATAAAAGCAAAGAGAAAACCGCGCTAAAGTCTTGAACTCATCGGCACCACTTACCTCATGGTATCCGCCTAAAGAATGGGCGTGCTTGAAGAATAAATACAAATCCACTGAAACAAAGAAACAAGACTAATGCAAGAGAAAAGTGTTATGCGAGAGTGAACTCCAATAGGCATTTTAGCAATGAAATAATTTCCAATGTACTGTTTTGTATTGCTAACCATATAGCCACCATTAATGTCACAGTGACAATATCATGTACAACAAACCAATCCAGGCTAACTGAGGGCTTTCATCAACTAAATACTGGCTAATCCAGTTGGTACTGGTCGCATTATTTCTCCTCTTTGCGGCATTATTTGATCTGTATTTTATGCGACCTAGACTTTTTATTATCACTAATTGTAGAAAAACTTGGTGGAATTGTCTGAGATTAGGAGATTTGCGCTTTACAAAAACATTCATCAAAATATATTTGAATTCAAAGGGAAGCATTGGTGGGTCGGGTTCTCTTATTTTGGAAACCAGTGGTTCATTATTGTTATTAAGACATTCACAACTGAAGGTTGAAGACATTGCAACCCTGGAAAATGTGTCGTAAACAGCTTATTGACCGGCACGTATCACACTTGAGTTCAGTAAGCTTTCAGTAACTCCCACTATTATTAGCAAGCTGGTAACTTACTCAGGTTTACATGTTGTTTGATACAGTACCTTTTTTAAAGCCAAGTGAGGGAAGTTTGGTTATGGGCGAGCCCATTTCCTTCATATGTTTATATATGGCTTTTGTGAATAGCATACGACTTCCAAGCACCTGTCGAAGTTGCCTCTCTTTTTTCTCCTGTTCTTTACCCTGCACGACCAAAAGGCAGCCTTTTAAAAACTGGCCAAGGTCTGACATCACATAACTAGGTGTAGGTAATGCTGCTCTAATGATAGATCAATACCACAGTATTATAAGCAGAGCTTTTATGATGTGAAAACTATGAGTATTCAAGCATGACCCAATGGATGTGTAATAAATCACCCAAACTTGCGCAATATCATTGATAGCCTACTATAGGATTATGAGCAAGAGCTTGGCCTGGAATTTCACTAGAATCATGCCCTAGAAGTATGGGTCAGACTGAAAAAGATAGTTTGTTGGAAACATTATGAAGGCACAAATGCTGTGCTCATTTCGGATAGCCTAGATAACCAATCAAAAGAGTACACACTCAGATGTAGGAAAATAAGAATAGACGCCGAGTTCACTACCAAGCCAACCCAGCATCTGCGGTTGGTACACAACATTCATCAGAAGGCGGTAGAGCTGAAACTCACCGAGGAGACGCTTGCTATCTCGGACTCATTATCTTCCTTTGACTCTTCTTTGACTTTAGAAGGCTCTGGCTTGGTTTTTGGCTTCTTTCGTGGTCGACCTTTTAGGTTAGGAGCTGCAATAAGTAAATCTACCCAATGCAATAATGGTTCAATGCAGTAGGGGTGAGGGCTTTAAAAAGTAAGTCTATTCTATACCCAGAAGTTAAATTAACGGTAGGAGGCAGGTGTACCAACACCCAAGCTAGAGGGAGGTGTCATCTGGAAGCGAATAAATGGATGCTACAAAAAGTCAGAGTTATTTCTGGCTTAGAGAGCTTCCTGGAAATGATTGAAATTATGACTAGCTGCGGCCATAAAATTAGTGATAAAAGTTTCTATCCACGTTTTGAAAATGGCTCCATCACAGCATCAGCCAGCAGTCAGAGAAAAAATATTGTGAACCCCCTTAGAAAAGCAAGGTGGTAGGTATTGATCAAATAGGACTTTGCATTGGCAATTATTGCTAATACCAGAGTCCATTATTGAATTTATAGTAAACAAAACTTCTACATCAGTTGGAAACACTAGCGCTTGTTTGTATTGCACTGGTACTTAGTATAATATGTTGGAAGGAGCTACTATACTGAAACTGAGAAGCTTATATTGATACTGCCTCATTACTACAACTAGAACAATTCAACGAGTGGGAAATGAGTTAGCAGGCAACAAAAGATTCCCTTCTAATAGGATCCCCTCACTACGACTGCATAAGTCCTCCAACTATTCAAGTAAAAGAAAAAAAGACAACTTTCTAATCAGTTTACATCTGAATACTGTTTGGTACAAATTCCCAAAGAAATGCCACTGTATACTTCAAACGAAAATCAGATCTGGAAAGTTTAACCAGTCTCAGGAAGTGCTTAGCCACTCTCGCCTACTCATTCCATGCCTGCCATATCTATGCAGCTAACCAAGTAATGACCCATTTATGTTATTAGATATCAGCTATTAGACAAGTTACTGCAAGCTACAGCAGCTGATATCAATTTAGTACAGGCAGAGTGACTGCACTACACTATAGGATTATGAATTATATTTAGAATGACCAAAAGGACACGCAAAAGGGCATTCAGCCTGTCCTTTGAATTAGATTCTATTGAATTGAAATTCGGTTGGTTGTGAGAAATTTCATGTTTGAAAGCTATATTAAAATAGGATGTCTAGCCTTCTAACAATTTTACCGAGGTGGTCGCATCTGAATTCGTGGTTCTCCAGCTCCGGATTGTCGAAGGTTTCTTTTGAAAACATAACGTAGGAGTTTGGAACAACTTTGACTCCGGTGAGTTGGTTTAGCGTAGGGTCAGTGAGTAAGGCCGAAACGTTCTCGCCGGACATCTCCAAACGTTTGATGATAGCTCGCAGTCGACAGTATTTCGGGAAGCTGATTATCTGTACATTACAGGATAGAAGATCTGCAAGAAGACAAATGGATGCGATAATCTCAAGTGTTACCCTGCATTGTAATATAGCGGGAAATCTGAAAACTCACCTTTATTAAAACACTGGCAGGGCGATTTGTTATAGGGGATATATCTGCCCATCGTCCATTCAACCCCCTCAAAGATTATCCATTTAATCAGATCCTCTACGTGTAGTACAACTTTCTCTGTTGCAATGAGCTCATCCTATAACATAACACCATAACATTCACACGACTCTTACTACTGCATAGTACTAGGGGCTTTAAAATGAATCAAATAATAGTTCAACAGGCTTCTCATTAGAGAAGAGTCATTTCACATTTCCATCCGATCAGTGCCGAAGCAATGCCAATCCTGTTGGTATGGCAACAAGTAACAAGTAAAGAGTGATTGATAACTAAAGCGAATTAGATGGCGAGATAAGAGAAATATGATTGCAAATCTTCTCTAGATAAGTACCGCATAGAGAAATGCTAATACAAAAAAGGATTGCGGGTAATTTAAAATAGTAACAGCAGCCTGAAGCAATCAAATATTTTTTTAACAAAATTCTCAGATATCTGAATCCAAAACTTGTAGCCTGTAACTACTGTACGATTGTTTCAGCCTTGTGGAAATTTTTAACAAAGATTTCTCATGATCTTTGGTTTTAGGTATTTTATGGTAGAATGTCTGCACAGAATAAGTTACCAAGGTACTCCAAGCCACAAAAGTTGAAAATCTTTCATCCTTCCATAAAACGCTTCATAATAATAATCACTGCCTAAGACATGAATCCTGACAGCAGAGACCAAAATGATTCAATAATCTTTTATCCTAGGTTATTTCGTCTCGGTCTGACTGGTCTCATATCAGCTACAGCTATACATATAAAATGGGAAGAATGCTTTATGCCTGATGACTGATCATATCAGGGCTTGTTGTTTATTGATTTCTGCAATTTAGCTGACTGCAGCATACCAAGAGGGAGGTAAATCTGCCCACACTGCCCTAATTTTTATACATGTGCCAGGTTAACGGCCAGGTTAAAGATAACATCAGAAATAAACTCTGCAAACAGATTTATTGGACAGTCTGTCAACATAACTAACTTGCAGATGTGGCATACAGTCACATCGGCTGAGTCTTTGGGAGACAGACATATGTTTTCTTGATTGCACCTTGAAATCAGGAAGTAGGGTGCCCATGATAGCTCAACAGCAATGGGAATTTATATCACAGGGAAAAAATGAGGCTAACTACATCAAACAAACTGCTGCTGTTCATGATACCCATTTTCAGTATTTGATTGGTTGTCAGAATACAGGCTGTTGTTCTCGGGAGATATTGAGTTTATTGACCATATGTATAATCAGTTTGCATATTATTGAACACTCCGGGTAGCCTAACTATAAAATTAAGGCCCTTACTTAGAATGACAACTCACACATCACATTATATATGCCAGTAGTAGCTGTCATGGCTGACACCTATCAAATGATCTTTTGTATATTTAGACTGTTGGATAAAAATAGTCAAAGTACATGATAAGATTGGTCAACTTCTCTAGTACTGGTTGGTTTTTGCTTATAAGTTGTGGTAATTTAGACTGTAATGCTATGCCCTTTAGCTCTTACAGTTTTTATTTAGTTGTATGAGTGACTATGATTGTGGTTTTCAATACAATACAATACTCGCTCAGCCATGCGCTCATTGTTTGATTTTATTCAATGAGTCAGTTTACAGGGTGGTAGTAAAAAATGCTCGTTGCTTTGCAGTGCTGTCAGTAGTTACCCATCAGAAACGTCACTAGCAGTAATCAGAACCAGGTTAGCTTACTGCTAGTTTTGACCACCATTGATCAAAATCCAACCAATACTAAATTACAGCAGCAAAAGGGCAGGCCAATCCAAACCCATTCCTGAACATCCGTCGGAGATACAATTGGGAATAATTGTAGGGAAAGGCACTGACCTGACCATGGTGGGGCTGTCGGCCATCGGGTATCTGCTCAGGTAGGTAATACAACTTCACGCTGGCGAGAGGATGAGAGCTGTGGCGACCAGTCCAAGCCAGCTGCAACTCGCCGACACAAATCGGTCCACCTTTAGACACTCGCACAAAGAAAAATCTTCCGAGCTGCACTGTTCTCCATTTGCCTTTCCTCATATATTGGAAGGATTTGTAGAAAATATAGGAACCATGTTCCCCTGTCTGTTCTCCCAACTGCAATAAGAGATTAACAATAACCACAGAGCTGATTACCAAATAACCAATGCTAAATGTCAAGAACACTGCCGAATCAGTAGGCATCAATGCTAGCATCTGGTTCTTCGGTTTATTAGAATTAAGGCAATGAATAGTGGGAGCAAATCATTTTACACTCCTCACTGGGATACCCTCTCAACTAAAACCATTATTATTCGCTGATTAGAATGTTTGCATGATTGCCTTTGTGACGGGCATAATGACAACTTACTACTAGCATCCTATGCAATATCTAGCATCACACCAAATCAGATCCACAGAGCATGGGCTGTATTGGCCAAGCTCATCCTCATCAACCCTAGGCTATGATCGAGCAAAAATACCTGAAATTCCGAAAAAACGCCCACTTAAATTTCGGATGATTTGATTTAGGTTAAATGTAGGACAACAGTCTGGAGCACTGATCGATGGAATTCAGCTACTCACAATCGGCTAAAATAAACACACCAGCTATCACTCAATTAAAGCCGCTCCGGTCATGACCTATTGACCCTGATAGATGCCAGTTTTTCTGACTGGCGCAAGTCCTAAACCGCAAGTAAAGCGGGTGCCAGTAACATGGTTGAGCTTGTGTCGCCTAAGCCTCAATGAATTGAGTAAAATTTTGTAGTGAGTGCCATCAACTTTTAACTGTTCGGTACATCAGTGTTGGACACTTGGCTGTTTGGAATGTGTGGCAGTGACTGTGACTCAGGAAGCCCCTTGGTAGTTGTGTCACCATAATCATGATTCAATCTTATCACCATAGTCCCCCTGATCGTGCTAGTAACAAAAATTGAGGATATGTTTCCCAAAGGTTATATATTTCAATGTCGAAAATATACTGTCATGGGGCACTGCTGAGTTATGCTCAATGGAATTTGGCAACGACTTCAGTGTGAAAGAGTGGAGAATCTGCACAAACTACATTCTGTTACTCAATATTCCCTCAACAAGGGGTGTCCTGGGGTTTCGTATGCCAATTATTTCATTTGAACATGAATGATACAGAAAGTATACTAGATTTCCATCGCAGTTCTGCGCGCGTGGTATACAGTATTACAGACGGGATAAATGGATTATCTTCATAGCTTGCCATTACTACTAACACAGGTTACGGTTGACTAGGTACAGAGTAGTTATAGTAAATAGGTAATCAATCGTGAACCCCTGAGATGTGCCACACAAACTTGTAAAAAAATTTGAAAAGGGTTGCAAAACAGTACGATCATTTATTGACTGCGTATGCAAAATACTTTTCACAACAGAACTCAAAAGCAGACAAACCCATGGGTACCACAGGGAATACAATTCATACATGTATCATAATCATATATATACACACACACACACACACACTGAAGTGTATCATCTCATCTGTTGACTCGACGTCGAAAGCCCTTGGAAGTTGGTGTACATTCGTATCGACTCACGTAAAATATTAAAACTATCACCCGAGACCAATACCACATACTGAAATTATAGAGGTTGATGTCATCTAGTTTATCGTATAGCTTACCTTTATATTAAAGGGCCCCATGGTCTAGAATTCCTGGTGAAAACGTCTTCAGGAACAACAGAAATCCAGTAGGGTTCGCTCAGCTTCTAGTCGTGACGTCACAGTGCTTGGTTGCTAGATTTTGGTCGGTTCTTTAAAAATGTTTTCCGGACAAATCCGTGAGAAATTTTTAACAACTTTTTACTTACACTGGTGATGTGTATTTATTCATTAAATAGGTGTCTTATAAAGTCGGTAAAAGAGACTGAAAGTTAAAGAAAAAGAGCATAAAAGAGATGAAACGAAATCTTTCCCATGATGCTTTGCGAAAGGCACAACTGGTCAGGCTTCTACCCGCGCACTCTCAATAACGAAACAATGAGGCTGGCGGTACGTGTTCTGGCCAAATATGATCATTTGCGAATACGCGTTTCCGCCTCCCTAATGTATAGACAGTGCTAAAGTGGTTGTGTAAAACAGGAAAAACAGCAATAAGTGTCTATAGGTCCATCATTCGCGCGATATACGGTAACATTGAGTAGAAGAGTTGGCTGTAGTGTAAAGTACTGATGTCTAAATTAAAAATCAGTGCAGTAAGCTCACTAAACTGGCTTATTTTGCGACAAGACCGATTGTTTCTCACTACCCAAGACGAGTCGGTGATTGAGTGAGAGAGTGACATATGACGTATATGTGATGTCACTGCTTGAGTCTCTGAATCTCCTGCACTGCAGGGCATGTGCAACTGTCTCCTATTTCATTTATCTACTACACTAGTCTACAGTGACTAC
>Ga0224511_10004906_pt1 | contig 10315 bp, 5 predicted proteins | sample SF_May12_sed_USG_2_FD_169988 | JGI IMG/M metagenome (GOLD analysis project Ga0224511, IMG submission 169988) | Sediment microbial communities from San Francisco Bay, California, United States - SF_May12_sed_USGS_8_1 | ecosystem: Environmental > Aquatic > Marine > Sediment | place: USA... | reverse complement strand
ATGGTTAGCAATATCTAACTGCGGGCTGAGTCTCAACTTTGCATTACAGAGAGCACTCTATTGTGCCCCCATCTGGACCCCTTGCCTACCTGCTGCTGCTAAGGAGTGGTCCAGTGATTTCTGAGCGCGGGGAGTGGAAGCCTTTCTGTGAGCAGGAACCTACAGAATAAATGTACTCAAACCATAGACGCGTGTCATTCGAGGTCGTAAACCAGTTGGTTACCATGACACCTGTAACTATCGGGGCATCAGAACCGGCTGGGCATATCCGTAACATAACCACGACAACAGTCGCAGAGGTGATCCTGTAGAGGGGTTGAAGTAACATAACTACGGTTGGCTATTCGCCAGTAGTGAGTGACTTACAGAATTTGTGCTGCTAGGCGGAGGAGGAGGAGTCTTGGGTACCCAGTTGTTGGCTTTCAGCTCTTGTAGGTCTTTGAATAGCTCATTAATGTTGTCTACTTGTATATATACCATGTCCCAGAAGCCGGCCAAGTCTTGCCCTGTCGTAGGGAAGGGCTCGTCGGGGCCTTGTGTCTGGAATCAACACAAATCATGTTAGCAAGTGCGATCACAAGGCCAAGCCCAGTGCCTAGTGCGTTCCTTAATGCTCACTCATTGTGCACATGAGCTCACACGAGCCCGTTGCGAGAGCGAAGCATAATTTCTTTGACCCTGAAATCTCCACGTACTCGGTAGATCTACACAAGATAAGACTGCCAATTATTGTTCAGAGAATGAAATCGCAACTTCCCATTGCCCTCTGACTAGACCTGCACCTTTCTTTACATAGCCCAGTGGTCCATGACCTGGGCATAGACAGTTACCACCATCTGATGATAAGCTGTCTCTACGCGCAAATGCAACTGAGGCATTCAGCGAGACCTACCAGATTCTTTTCGCACAATCCTCGGAACTGCTTGAACTTTTTATTTACTAAAAGGTGAGCTTGGCCGATAGCTGTCCGGATCTGTCCAGTGACTACAAGAGAAGTGCCAATGTGAGAATGAAAGTGCGAACATACACCCAATAATTATCTGGCATGGGTCCGAGCGGGCCCTCAATTTACAAAATTACCGCTGTTAATTCATAGACATAGTCATTGGTAGCAGCGATACTCACACTCATGATTCTGCTAAGCTTAGATCAACCATAGATTTACTGACAGAAAAAAAACACTGGGTAATGGATAATGCTTCTAGAAATGAATGGGTACGCCTTGCCATAATACTGGCTTAAATTGCAAACCAGCAAATCCAATATGCCAGAAGCCAGGATTTTCATAATCATTCACATCTTATCCGCCCAGTCAAATATTTACGCAGGGTGATATCAGAAACAATTTAGTCACACGAATACAAACATCCTGTAGCATGAAATCTCTGTTGTGTCTACAGCCTTATATATAATGTCCAAATAAACCACAGCCAGTTGCTGGAAGCATCAGCACAGGCAGCATTGCTTTACCAACAAACATGCAATGGTTGTTTGTTTTCGCTAATAACTCCATGATAAAAGGAAGCTGAGAAGCCCAACTGCCTCTCAAGTACTACCACTAGTACTCATGACTGAACAACTATCAGAACTAATGAGCAAAGACTGTCATTAGGTTAGATAACCTCAATATTCCCTGTATATAATGGAAGGTAATCTGCCTGCTCACAAGATTTCCATCACTATATTATCAGGCTACTAGCTTATGATGACTATGCTACTGAAAAATGCATGCATGACTGCATTCCATCAGGATTTATAGGTATGCAATCTAAATGAGATTTTTAGCTAAGAATGTTACTGCTGTATACCGGTATTTGTCATAAGCTTGGGTCAGTTGTCACCATACTAGCTTGCCAATCAGTAAAACTGGCCTGACACTGTCCAGGTCATGTGTACAGGTATATCCCACCAAACTCTTCGTAACTACATCCCAAACTCAAAGAACCTATCCCTTTGAACTACGGCAATTTAGCCACACAGTAATTGGTGGACAGTCTGGCAGACGATGGCTTGGAATTTGCATACTGGTAGTTGCCATCTGCGTTCTGTAACTACAGGCTTTTTATGACTCCAAAAATAAAAACTCCGTACGCCACTCATGGACTGACATCCACTCATTGACTGACGTCCACTCATTGTTGACGACATTCTAGTAGCGGAATAACAGGCAGGAATGCAACATGAATCAAGCGACATACCTTCGTCACTGAGTTCTAGTTCCAGGAAGTGTTCAGCCTCCTCACATTGAGCCAGCAGACGCCTCTGTGCCTCATCCGTCTGCTTGGAGAACCAGTGCCCGTCCTACAAACACAGAGCAATCATTTGATACATCCGGTCTAGGAAATCTCGGCCCCATCAGCCAGCCAGTCACTGACTCTATCTGGGTGGGGGAAATGGCAGCACTAGGCAGTCATTTGTGTCTGTATGTTGTTACATCAAGCCGAGCATGAAGTCAGCAGAGAATACCCAGAGGCTGTGTCTTTGGCCAGAAATTCGATCTCTGTGGTTTTATACTGTATCCGTCATTGATTTAGATAGAGACTCTTGGTTCATTCAATTTATGAATGGCTAGAGAAGTTATCTTGTACAAGAAACGTTTAACTGAAGGGACAGCTGTTTGCAAGTCTCATATTGAAAGCTATCTTAGGCTTGCTAAGTAAAAACTGACTTTGCTGCACAAAGCTTGTGATTTGGGCGTTTAAAAAGGAAGAACTGGTAAACCACAATTTGGAGGAATAATTGGTGACCTTGTAGCGAGGTCAAACACAATCCATTAAATCCAGATGTTCTTTGAATTGAGGGCCCGGACAGCAGCATGTCATACCTCTCCAAGTGGCCCTAGCTCCAGATCCAGCATACCCCAATGGTTCTGCTACCTGTAAGACTGCACCCATACCTTCTTTGATGGGGAGTCTTGTATGGATCCCAGGTTCAGTTGTAGCTTAACATCAGCCTCTTTTGACAAAGTGGCACGGTCAACCTCATCATCTGGCGACTTAACCGGCTCTTCAGGGGCAGCGGCTGGGGAAGAGGTTTCCGGTAACGCTGTCTCCTCGGCCGCAGGCAGTGATTCTACTGTTCCATTACTTATATGTGTGCCAATGTCAATGTCTGCAGAGTCTTTAGACAGATCTAATGTTATTTCATTACAGTCCACAGCTGAGTCCATGCTCACATCCTGTTTGGAGTTGGATTTAGTCACTGTCAGTGTCTCTGTCACTGGGTGGTCTCCGCCTCCATTTAGTAGCAGAGTCCGCTCTGGCTGGCTCTGCTGGATTGGCGGGGAAGGCTTGTATTTATCGTAACCGTTCACTGCACATGTGAGTTGAGAGTTGGACTTTGTCTTTTCTTGAGACGTACCATTCTTTTCACTGTCGGAACCGCCTGCAATCAAACACCAAGCCAACATAAGTGCTGCTAACTCAAATCCATGGAAACCTCTACACAAGTGTGTACAGAGCAGTATATAAATATCTAATGCAGAGGAGAATGACTGCCCCACTCACTGCCCCAGTCACTCAGTCACCGACACGATTGTACGCCCTCGAAAACGCCGAGCCGCCGCACGAATCTTACTTCTCAGCCATCTCCCTGATCTCCTGTTATCTTTAGCGGACAAAGGATTACATCATATAAATGCTGCCTAACATGAAAATTGCAAGCACAGCCCACAAACAGCACTGGGAGTTTGTCTAAGGTGTAGCCACCCAACCACTACAACCCATAGATCAAGAACATATGTCACAATGCTTTGACATTATATGGACTGGGGAGTTTGGATGGAGTTCTATCATAGCAGTCATAGAACTACTGCAACAATAGCTAACCCAAGGTTGACCAAGCTCAATCTAGTTCATTCACGATCGATCGTACCGAGACTAGGAGCCCTCTCAAATAACATGACTGAAACCCCAGCAATTGAAACCAAAGTCTGCTGTTCCTTAGCCTGGCTCCAAGAAAGAAATTCACACGTCAAAATCCAACAAAAGGGACCTGCATCATAGCAAGCTGAATAACACAGAGAGAATGTGACAGCTTTATAGCCACCTGAACAGCCCGAGTCATACAAAAGTGTGTTAAACACCCAGTTAAAATGTCAACACTGAAGCTTTTGTCGGACTCAATCTTACAATAGGGGCCTAAACTCTGGTGCTGCCCTCTGTTCAGCTGCCAAAGAAAAGAGTCAGCGTTTAGAATAGCACTGAGCCTCACGATTGACCTTTTCAGTGCGTCAATAAAACTCTTTGTTCATTGAGTCAGCTTGGTAAAGCAGATATGATACGCCTACTCAAACTTTACATTTTCATACCAACTGTTTCTCTGTTTCCATCATTGGAATAATGATCAGAGAGCGATTATTACATGGAGTGAGTCACTCCCGGTATAATAATCATTCTCACTACCCCCAGTTATAGTCCCATTACACACATACCAACAGGGTACTTATATACGCATATACACTACATACATACGTATGCACATACGTGGGATTACATAGCTGTATCATGTGCTACATCAAATTCCTGGGCTTGCACGCAGCAGTGCATTGTTGAGAGCATAGAGTTATGAGAAGGATAACTCAGTGGTTGAAAAATCATCTAATTTTTTCTGCTCTGGTGAATGCGGGAAGTGTGTATATAGCCTATTCATCATAACTGTTGTCAATCCATCTCCATGGTTTGGTCGGATCCAAACTCGCCATCCATCATAGCGAACAAAAACCAGCTGCTGCTAACTGCGTATTAGCCAAATATAGTAGCATCTGGCCAACAGTAGCCATAGCAAAATTCTCAATTGGTAAATTAGCTACCCTACCATAGGGGAATGGAGCTGGGGTAGCCAAAACGAGATATGTTGGCTAATGTCGCAGAACAATCCGACACAATATCCTCTAGTAATCTTCTTTTTCTCACGAGGGTCTATTGGTTTGACCGACATACGAACTGAAACAGTATTATCTACAAGATATGGTTTCTTGGCATTGATGAATCTGTTGGTCAACATTAATGTCAGCATCAGAGGCTAAATAACTAAAGATTATGTAAGAGATGACTAGTCCTTGGCCGTGTACATTACGATACGGATGTCTTTGGGAAAACTCAGGCAACACTTGCTCAATGCGTTTTAATTATTGCCAATCCTTCATGTTCAACAAGAATTTCTTTAGACATAATATAATTCAACCAGCCTGTTGTAATTAGTTCATGAGGAGCAATTGCATTAGCGAGTGTATTTGTTACACTGGCGTTGTAGCACCACATGGCCTTCTGTACATGTACTAGAACTTCTGTTGCTGCTGCTGTAATCTTAGGCTACCGCTGTGATGCTTTTAGATTGGATACTTTCACACGGCAGCGATCAGAGTCAGTGCTATCAAGAGGCAGCGGGGTGCTGGCCGAAATCACTAATCTGACACTCGACCGTTCTCGGGACAGCCTTCGAGTACACTCAGCCTCTGTGATTTTATTCAATGCTGGTTTTGTTCTTTATCAAACGGCGACTAATCGGTTGAGTCTGAGTCTAGCGCTGTAGAGCCTTAGGGCCTACCCAACCACCAATAAGTAGCCAGTCCCCTGAGCCGGAAACTTAACAATAGGAAAACTTACAAACCACCCAGTCAGTCAATAGCAGAACTCAGTTGGAAGACTTCTCTTTATAGTAGAACTGATAGGAGGTGTTAGTTTGTATAGACAGTTAGCTCGGATAAGATATTGTTTGAACCTCGCTCTCTGTCTCTGATGGTACCAGATGGGCTGAGCATTAGGGGGGTCCCTGGTGGCATACATCCAACCCAGAGGAGTAAAGGCTGAATAATGATTGCTTCTAATAAAAGCCACCCAATAGTTACTCAAACCGCTTGCTCCGGCTGACAGAGGTCAGACAGCCATAACAGAGACACATACAGGTCCATCCCCATAACGGTGCAGGGCTGATCCTGCCATGTCTGAGAGGACATTACCCAATACCTATCACAGAACTCTCCTCCCTCTCTCTAGGATTGGTATCCTGTCGAGAATCTATCAGAATCAGTTGATTTGGTTCAGTTTAGAACAGTTGCCGACTACATTAGATGTGGTAGGACCATTGTGATGGGAACACAGTGAGAACAGCTGGTGTGATCTGGACAAGCTGTTTGGGACGGTACACTTCTAACGCTAAACTTGATGGCTCACTATTGACATTCAGTACCAGGACACACCAGGCTGAACAATGAATGTTTGTGGTCAATTCTACGGTAGGATGATTAGTAGAGCACAGACCGCTGGTAAAGCCATGATTACAAGCCACAGTCATCATTGAAGGAAGTACGCCAACAGTCAAAACAGTGCCTCTTACAATCAGTCTGATGTGAATTTGTACTTTCAAAATTAACCATTCAACACTCACTAGTAACACCAAACTACCCAGTCTACCAGCACAGGTAGTCTACCAGCAGAACAGAACAGGTTAGTGAAACTACAAGGTTAGCTTCTCTATCCATTCCCACAATATTAATATCAGGATAATCAGCTGTGGAGATCAGAGCCTGACCAGATCCGGGGGTGAGCCAGTCAGTCACTTGTGAACAAAATCCAGAAGAACACACTCATAGTTCAATGACTCCAAATGAATCCGTCTGTGGACTTGAAAAATCTTATGATTTACAGTCACTGTGACTGAAGCCAGCGAATCACCTTACATTCTCTGACCTTTAGTACAGCAGACTCGTAGTGCTAGCTCGCTGTACTAACACATATTCAGGGGAATGTGGGAGATACAAGGTTACCCCGACAACTAGCTAGTCGAAAGTAATACAGATTGTAGTGCAAGCACTAAACAATATCGATATTCAGCTGTAGGCCACAAAGAGCTAGTTGTACTAACCGCTTTCTAACTTACCAGTTTTCTTATGTTTCTTATGGGACTTCTTCTTGGAATGTTTCATAAAACCACCAAAACAACCATCCAGCTTCATGTTTGGCATGAAGTGACCTCGTGTGTAATCTCGTAACGCCGGCGGCCTATCCTTATTCAGTAGCAGCCAGGCACCGGCTATATCGTATCCTATTACTGTCTCCTCAATCAAGTGAAATCCCTGAATGACTTCCTGTGACTGGCTGAGCGGTTGACTAGCTGGCGTGATTCATAGCGTTGACCCAAGTGCGCAAACAGCTAGCGTATCTAATGAATGGCTTCTATAACTACTAAGTGCGCTGCAGTGAACTTTGACCCTCTCAATCTATAGGCCCTAGCATTCCACCGCTGTATTACAAAGGCTCTATTATCTCAATTACAGGAATGTGAATAGAATGATATCGGTGAGGGAACTCAATTACTCAACAGATAGTGAGATTACCTAGGATGAGTGTCATACATCTGGGAACATGAATACTATCAGTTTCATCTTAAAGTCTAGAATTTAATAGAATCTTTTTGAGTAACTCTGAATATAACTGCTGTCCGTGGGTAATTTGTTCGATGTGTCGACTTGAATAGCAAAGCCTCAGATGGTATTATCACAGCATATATACCAACAGCCTCAATACGCGCCATTATCACACTACGTGTACAGTAGTTTTCTAATGTACTATCAACAGAGGATGACAAGATCGCTCGTATGACAAGAAAAACTTTCTTTGGTCCAAACAAAATTCCAAGACTGCTTCAAGAGAGGACAACTGCCTAACGTTGCAAAGAACTCCGATGGTCTTTTCACATACCATTGTGAGCCAGGAGTGTAACTAAGTTTGAAGTGAACAACACCCTCAAGGATGTGAAAACTGAAATCCCCTATTCTCGAAGGCCTTACAGAATCAATATGACGATATAACGGTAATAGAGTCACAATTGGAAGTCAATATCCCGTACAAATTTACAAGTAACTATAACCCATTTGGTATGAGTGCATAACTGATGCAGAAACCCTTGTGACAAACCAATCAGAATGGTAGTGATGCATAAGCCTCAAAGATATGTTGATTCCTGACACGAGTCCAACTACATGCTCCGGACGCGACGAGGGAACTCGCTGAGAATTTACCATTAAAAGCTGTAAAGCACTCACTCGAGTCACACTGAAGTCACACTAGTGCTGTGATTACCCTCGAGACCCTTGACCCACATAATGGTGGGCTGTTTGGGAGGAGAAATGCTAGATCAAGCTGCGGGGACAAATTATTAAAACTCCTCCAAAATGGAGGCCGTTGCTTGCTTTATGCGGAACAGAAGACAAGGACAAATTGCATGTGGCCAGTCTCACTGTACTGGAAAAAGCTGGCAATACCAACCAGACTGAACACCAGGTTGTAGGACTACGAAGATTCGTCTACACACATCGGAGACTAAGGGATGCATAGATAGTATTCACCAGGCATCATATTGCACAGGGGAGAAACTAGACCTACTTATAAAAATGAGCCCAAATTACAATTTGTCTTCAGCTCGCAGCATTCTCTCAAATTCTCCTCAAAACCTTAATGGTAGAGATAAGGAAATGAAACCCAGAGGAGTTGTCAACCTAATTATGTCATCCAACTAACTGCGCTTTGTCACTGTGCAAAGATGACACAGCCTTTGATTACTGCTGTCAGCAGTCTTCGCTTGGCATTTACCCTGACTTTCATTCTCTCTCAAGTAAAAATAACCTAACAGATGCTATACATAGCTCTTGCAAGATAATAAAGAAAGCCAACAGTGACCTCTGTGATACCCTGGAAGTTTATCCTACCACAGGAGGCAAGTCTGCAGACACTGCTTTGCAAACTTCTAAACGGATTTAAGGCAATGGTGTGCCGAAATGGCATGTGACCCGGGGTACATACTCACCTCGAGGGCTATGCTTTGGTGAGAGTATTCGGGTACGCAGAGGTGACAGTGGGGCACTATATGTCCGTTGCTGTGTCTTAAATGAAGGTCCAGCATCACTGGCGTTATTAGAAGGCGACCGTTCAAAATGCTCTATTATAGAGCGTACTCCGTGACTGCGACACGGAGATTTCCCACGCAGCTCAGCCAGCCGATGTCGGCTAGAGCTACGCAGCTTTGTATCGAGTAGAGTGGCACGGCTCACTGCATCAAACTCCCCACGGCGACTGCGTCCCGCTGAGCATAGAGAACCCGTGGAACCCGCCCGCGTAGTGTTAGTGCGACTTGTGTCTCCCTCTAGCAGTGAGTCATGCGAGACAACTCCGCTATCCACCGTAGAAATGGCACCGAGACTGTATTTGTTAGTGGACCGTGAGTATGACGCCGAGGGTGACATGTCCGTCAGAATAGAAGTCATGACCTTGGAGGTTTCATCCGGGTCAGAGTCGTCTTTGGATAACTCGGCACGAGACAGCAGACTGTCGTAACTCTACAAAACCGCAACTGGAGTCAATATGATGCTACTGATGGTATATAAATAAAGTAGTTGGGCGTAAAAAAGTTCCTGGAAGTAATAAGGTATCACTATCCTCTACCCAGGGACTGAGTCAAGTCAGCTAGTCATAGACAAAAACAAAGCCAAAGTAGCCCTGTTAGTGATTCTTATACGGATTACTCTTCTCAGGGCAAGACGAAAAATTTTCAAGTTTGGTTTCTCTCTTTCTGATACCATATTGAAACAAGTGACACCGCTGCCAACAACCCTTCGCAAAGCATTCATGACCGAAATGAGACAACTAAAACAGGTAACACAGCTAAGCTAAAGTAAATGCAGCCTCCGCTAGCAGACTAAACTTCCTACCGAGAGATGTGCTCACCGAAAGCCAGCCAGAAGACAAGAATGACAGCCACGCTCTCACAGCTAACCCACTCAACTAGTCGAAATCAGCGCAGAGGCTTCATTGCATAACCAAGGGTCTCTCGAGTGGCGAACGAATAGCTTGACTCCCTTTAGGCAGCCTGATATCAATCTGTCTAAATGTGTCGGAGTAATCAATCCTGTCATGTGATTGGTTCACAAAATTACCGACCTATCATCCCTGCACTCAGAGTGTCTGCATTAAGGATACAAGGAATGACAACTCTGTGGACAAGATCAAAATGTCACCAAGGGGTTTCAACCTTGAATGATAGCAAGTATTTCTTGGTGCATAAGTCCAAACCAGTGAAAAGAATTTACCCAATAGCTACGTACATGTATAGAATGAAGCTCATCAGATACGCTCAAACGTGAATTATTCTGCACGAAGGGTGCTTACCCCGAGCTCTCTCTATCTGAAAACAACAGACCAGGGGAGTGCAACTCCGCATCGTCACACTATGATAGTATCATGTCCTGCTAGTCTTTTTAGGTAATCCACTTATTCTTCTGTTTTAGTGATTGTTGCGCGGAAGGGTGAGCATGAGCATG
>Ga0224511_10004905_pt1 | contig 10315 bp, 5 predicted proteins | sample SF_May12_sed_USG_2_FD_169988 | JGI IMG/M metagenome (GOLD analysis project Ga0224511, IMG submission 169988) | Sediment microbial communities from San Francisco Bay, California, United States - SF_May12_sed_USGS_8_1 | ecosystem: Environmental > Aquatic > Marine > Sediment | place: USA... | reverse complement strand
AGGGCATCCACTCCTTCGTTCGTAAACCTGTACCTTGCAGCCATCTCTTCATTGCTTAGCTCCGTCACATGAGTGGTCTCACGAAAAGTTCTAGGAAGTCGATTAGCAAGAAAAGCAGCCATGTTGTATGTGTTCAGCGAAAGCTATGGAACCGTTAAGCATTTAACGTTGGGTATAACCAGCGTTAAATTTAACGCTAGAATCCAACGTTAAAATTAATATTAACATGCCGTTATTGTTTGAGCAACCGAAATTTGACGGCCTGTTAAATTTAACGGCTGGTTAGGGATTTAACTAGCCGTTAAACCTAACGGAAGTTTTGAGCAACCGGCCCCAGATAGTTTTAAAACAATTCAAGCTCCTCCCCATGCGGCATATTTTCTTTGATCTTGTGATAAGGTTTATCACAAACAGGAAGTATGTTTTCTTTTATATTTTTAGGTCAGATTGTCAGCTGACAATATAATCCTAATCTATTGGATTAAAATTGACCATGTACAGTTATAAATGATCATGATTGACAGTTGTGGATCTGTCCATTATATTAATAAATACGTGGGTATTTGCCAGACTCCTCGTGTATTCACAAGAGTCGGTCCCCCTGTTTGGGCCACCCCTGCCAACACCTCCAGAGTTCTTTGACGCGGGAGAGTTCCGGGACTTCTTGCTTGTCAAATGTGCGTACATGTATAATGGAACATTTGTAAATGCTTTAAATGCTTAAATGTTTGTAAGAAAATTACCATTTTTCTAGTTTTGACCACGAAAGTTAAATTGCGGTAAACACAAAGTTGTACACGGACAGATCAGTGTAACTCTTTATATGCAAAACTGTTACTAATATATAAGATATTCTTGCCAAATTACCTTGATACATTTTAAAGAAGAAATGCATTATGCGATTATACATTGGGTAATATTTGTAAATATGTTAACCAACATTAATTTAAAGAATATATCAATTATGATCGATTTAACATACATATCTATAAGTGCATATCTAGTGTTTTTAAATGCATATGACCTAGATAATGGCATATCATATGTTATACATTCATGTGTTTCCATAGTGATAAACGGCGAAAAGGCTGCCGTTAACAACCCCGTGTTCACACAGAAGAGAGAACGTACCCTTGAAATGCTCATCAAAAATCTCTATCTGGACTATATGCCGGAGGTATGGTTTTAAATTATCTACCTGTGCTGTACGGTTCTAATGACATTGACTAGACAAAATGTGGGAGACATGGTTCTAATTTATCTACCTTGAAAACATACCGGGGTATGGTTCTAATATATCTACTTTGACATTATGCGGGTATGGTTCTAATATATCTACCTTGACAACATGCCGGGGTATGGTTCTTAAATATCTACATTGACAACATGCCGGGATATTGTTCTAATATATCTATCTTGACAACATGCCGGGGTATGGTTGTAATATATCTATATTGACAACATGCCGGGGTATGGTTAAAATAACGGAATATTAGCTTGACGCCGGTTTATCTACGTATACAAATTGCTTATTCTAAGAAGACTAGCCTATTTGCATTCCGATAGTAAGGTTCTAAAATATTGACTTAACTGAAGTCGGAGGAATGGTTCTAAAACCTCTTCTCAAATTACACGCTTTACAAGCATTGATCTAAATTCTATTGATGTATTATATGACATTGAAAAGTTTTTTCTTCCTATCTAAAGGCAAATACTTTGCGTTATGTTTTTGAAACAGTCAGAGGATCTTAAACTGTACAAATTCATTATAAGTTGATATATTTTAGCACAACATGATGAACCGCCGCGCCTTTAGTGACGTCATACAAGACGCGAACACCAGTCGACGCAAAGAAGACGCTCGACGGGCCGAGTTTGTTAGAATAGGACAAGTAAGTTTATCATTACTTGCCGTTTTAGTTAGCATGTATTACACCTTACATAGTAAAGGAAACTGCAATACATAAATGTCGGGATTAAGTGTATACATTTAAGGGATAATAGCAAACCCACCTGGATGTATACCTGTTTTAGACCCTGAAACTGAAGACGATATTGAAGGGAAACGCGCCGACAAGTCTTGTTAGCACAGGAATGCTGAAAACACAGGTACGTTTGAATACAATACGTAACATTCTAGTAACGGAACGGCCTTTCAATGCAAGGACCGTGCGTTCATACCCGTCCAATCACACAATATGTGTGGTAAAATTTTATGTGTACATCCATTGATCCTGTTAATGTATTTCTCCAGTGGGGTAAAGTTTGTGCGCTTTGTTATTAACGTATCGACAGAACGTTTGAAATGATATATCATGTTCAGACAAATGCGGGAAAGCACGCTACGTTAATCTTTGCATTAAATTTTGCGCGTTGCCATCGATACACAAAAGATTCAGTCTTCTGATTGAATCAAATGATGCGGTGCATTATGAGGTTAGGTAAATGCCCGCATTGTGTCGGACCAAACGTCATTTCAAATGTTCCGTCAAACAGGTTGTCGATACGTCATTTGTGATGCTTATGTCAGCTGTGGAAGTACAAATATGTGAGTAGGTGATGATGTAAACCAACATTATTGCACAAGACATTAAACTATTAAAATTGATAAAACAACAAACAAACAGACATTGAAGCAATTTTAGTTGATTGACCAAGGTAATTGTTAATTGGTACTTCTTCAAAATACAAATATGTTCAAGGTTTGAACTTATTATGGTTTAAAGCCTCATGAAGGGCTATTAAAGGTTATTTTAACAAACATAAACATAATATCATTCGAAAACTACTACGCTTGTGTCTTATGTTTATTGTAATTATAACACATTTGTTTTTATTTATAGCCGTGGGAACCTCAGCATTGTCATAGTGACTTCAGTCAGCCAATTGTCGCCTCGGATTCTTGGGGTATGTTGTTTCATTTACCAATGATTACGTCAAATCGTTAAATCAGATGTAATAATTTCATAATTTCACGAATGTTTCAGTCATCAAAATTCGTTTATTGACATAACAGAACAAATAATGCTTCTACTTGGCTTCTCTTGTTAACATTTGGCGGCCATGTTATCATTTAAAAAAAGCTATGTTCATAACTACTTAATCGTAAAGTCAGTTTTAATAATTTCATAATTTTTAGAACGTTTCAGTAATCAAAATTCGTTTATTAACAAAACATAACAAAAATATTCTATTATCTTGTTAACATTTGGCGGCCATGTTATCATTGAAAACATGTGCACACTATAATAGAATTTTGCCTGATGTGCCTTGCGATAATTCGGTTTCTGTCTTGTTTAATAAGGGAAGGGTAATACGGATCGACAAATGCGTTTTTCATCTGTATTTCTAATTACGCAGAAACATGCAATAGACACGTTTATGTTCTTAGCCTAAAACAACTGAAAATAAGAGTCAAGATTGGTTTCATTCCGCGGCAGATAATTTAAAATAAAAAACAACACCGATTGTTAATAACTATTTCAAGAGAAGAATGATAGAATGCAAGTTTCTGTTTGACCAGAATGTGAACATGTTGAGAAAGAGCAGTGTTAAATTGCATCTGAATAAACGAAACAACGCACAGTTCCACAACTGTCAGTCATAATCATTTATAACAGTATATGGTCAGTTTTAATCCGATGGATAAGGAATAAATTGTCAGGTGACAATCTGCTCTAGTATATTCAATAGAAAGCGTACTTGCTGTTTGTGATAAACCTTATCACATAAACAATGGATTTCAGCAAATGTGGGCGGAGATTAGATAATTGTGGAACTATGCATTGCATCTGAACAAACGAAACAATTGCGTATTTAAATTGACCGTTTAGAGTACATGACATGTCATACATTGTCTTAGTATGTCAGAAATCAACCGTCAATATAAACAATATAATTGCATACAGTACAATCCGCTTAATATAATGAACCTATCGAGACCATTAAAAAATGTTTCTTATAACCGGAGTTCCTTATAAACCTATATTGAACTAGTTCCTTTGTAAAGCTCGGGAAATAAAAATCAGTTCCTTATAACCAGAAATTCTTTAAAAGCGGTTTTATACGTAATCACGCGTCGGGACACTATAATGTGGCACACATATATTTTTGGTCTAGGTACTAAGACGACCATACAACACAAATTATTCGTGCACTTAATATATCCTATTCTTTTTTTACAACAAGCCAACTATACTATTTTCAGAGTCATGCAAATTATGAACGCGTGTATTTATATGATATATGAACATTAGCATTTTACTCTCGATTCATAACAATCTTTATGTACCTTGCAGGTTGTGATTAATATGTCTATGAATATTATTTCCTAACTGCTATTTCGTCTATTTTTGTTTACCCTATGTTACCAAATTAAAGGTATCAACACGTTGTCCTTCTTGCTGGCTTACAGGACCTTCAGTCCTTTGATTCCAATTCCGATCATGTGTTGCTTACGAATCAGTTTTGTAACGGCTTGTTCTTCCTTACTATCTGTTTTTCATTATTTGTTGTCTGACCATTCTTCAATTGATTATATTTGAATATTCGTTCTCTGTCCATCGTTTCAGGAGATAAACTTGTTATCGCCACTGAGCAGGGAACGTACGTCTTGGAAGGTACGCCCATAATACAATAAGTCTTGTGGAAAAGATCATTCGTTATTTATAATTACATGTATTCTCATACTTTGATGTTTATTGGAGAAAAGACAAAACGTAGAAAGATGTTTATATAAAATGCAGATATAAACATTTACTTTGGATTTGTTCAAAGATATAATAAGTAAAACAAAACGATACTTTTACTTTACAATTCACATTATGAATGAATGATTTAACGAACAAAACATACAATAGGCATGGCAACGTGATTCATGAACACGTGTATTTGCTCTTGATTCATACCAATCGCTATGTACCATTGTTTACCAGAGGGCCTTCCTCCTCGCCTTGTGTTTGATCGCACAGTGAGCGTGAAACAGCTGAGTGTGGTCGAGGCCCACGGGCTGCTCTTGTTACGTCGAGACAAAGGTAGAGGTCATAACAAGGACTTTGATCACGCCTTCTTACTGATCTCCTTTATGTAGAGCTTTGAAGTTTAATTAAAAATTAAAATATATTAAAGGGTGTGGTAGCTACACAATAGGTTATAGTTATTAATATGTTCTTGTATTATAAAACATAACTGAAAGATTTTAATATGCAGACGGTCGTATATGTTTTAAACGCAGAAATTATCCATTAAAGTGGCATTATTAAAAAGTCATACATTGTTAAACATTGTCTCATACGAAATATGTATTTAACTAAATAACAATTTGTTTTCAATATAAACGGCTTCAATGCTAGCGACAATCAACACATAATGCTTTCCAGGAAAAGACGGGAAGATATGCGTGTTTCGATTGCTGGATTTTGAAGGCGAGGCCGCGGAAGGGCAGGTTCTGTCCAAGGCAGATTGTCGCGACCACAAGATCGAGAAAACAAAAGGTGAGAACCCCAACCCACGATTTCGCGTACCTGTGTTTTACCGACTAAGCAATCCGAGTGGCCTTCGGGTGCTCTTGTTCACAAATATTTAATATACTTTATTCGGAACTTGTAATTGAATGGAAAACCAAGCTTAGCGAGAGAGACAAACAATGATTATCCGTTATGTAGGTCGCATTCGACCATTAAAATGTTTGTAGGGCGTCTAATTAGTAATACGGTATGTGCTTTTTAATAGAAAGAAATGGGCCAATTTTTATGCCCCCCCCCCCTTTAAGCTGGGTTTTTCCATTAAATATCCAGTTCCGAATAACAACTATTGTTCACCAAATAATCCAGGTTGTCATCTGTATGCCGTAAGTCGACCAGGGAGCAGTCATCTACGGATCGTGGTGGCTGTTGGCCGGAAGTTGCTCTTGTTCACGTGGAAACATTCGGCCGAGTGGCTCGCGTGGTGCTGCCCCACTGTCGACTTTGACTGCGTAGAAGGTTTCACATTTGTACGAGTAAGTAAAACTGTGTGAGGTTTGCTATAGCTTAAAACTGGCTTAAACTCCCAATGAAAGTCGTCGACTGTACCAAGGCGGTAACTTAACATTTATTGGAGAAATTATTTAAGAAATTATAAATAAAAAGAAAAAAATCCGAAACACAAAAAAATAGTTTTTTCTAAATGCCTTTTGCGTCTTGGTGTTCTACTTGTTTTTCTATGTGTTTTTCTGTGTATAGGCCATCTTGTCATGGTGCCCTTAAACTTGACATGTCTACATTGTTTACAACATTCTTTCTTTGAACATCTCTTAACTTTATATTTTAAAGAAGATATAATTACGTTTTACTGTTTTAACACCAAGTAACGATAATTTGTTTAATATAAACTAAAGAGATGTTCAAACAAAGAATGTATTTTTAAAGTGCTGATAATATTAAAGTGCTGATTAATATTAAAGTGCTGAGTGTGCAAGGTGGTGCATTTTACAGCCTCATAACATGCATGGAATACAGAGTCATTACTAAATCATCTATTACATTTAACAGAGTCGTTAAAAAGTATAGCTAACCATGGACTTAACATACTATTGTAATACCATTGATGTAGTAAAACCAATTCGATTAATAGTGGCTTAGTGTTGGTGAGATAAAAGGTATGCGAAACAATACATAACTTATACATTTCACTTTTCGCCTACCAGTATAATCCATATCTTTATTTGTGATAAAAATAGGTATGCTATCAATATATCTTGACAAAATGTAACACACCATTCATCATTTTGTCGCCACATAATAGCAAAGAAGGGGATAATTCTGGTAAAGCAGTACATTTTTCTCAGTCCATTCAGTTGCACTCGTTTGATGCCTTTCTATAGAGTTATGTTCTTAGAAGTACATCGATTAATGAGATATACTGGTCCACTGGGGTTACAACACTTTGCTGGAGAAATAATTCATTTAAAAGGGCAAGAGAAATACATTACATTTCGATGTGTACACCTACACAGAGCAAAATCGGTTGAACTATCTATTAATATGAGTGTATTTTGGTCTCAGATATATTTGGTTGCACAAATTGTACTTTATAATATAAATTGAAGAGATGTTCAAACAAAGACTGTTGTAAACAATGTAGATATGTCAGGTTAAAGGGCCAAAATGACAAAATGGCCCGTACAAAAACTAACACAAGGAACGACACAAAAACTCTTACAACATCATGACGCAAAAGACATTTAGACAAACTATATTTTTGTGTTTTTCGGATTTTTATTTTTTTTTTTATTTTTATTACACAATTTTCTTATTACTGTTTGAAGGAAGATAAAAAAAATGTACTAAAGCAATGAATCATTGTTAAATGGTCCTATTTTTTGTTCTCGAAATGTAAACATCAAGGCAAGTGTTGATTTTGTTGTAAGCATTGCGTCAGTTATGGAATTATTTTTTTCCGCATAACATGTTTTATTTGAAGACGATGCGTAATAGAGTTATGCCATGCCAATTTCTATCAAAAAACAACATGTAGCTTAATATGTGTATAAAACAAGTGATAAAATAATGGAATATTTATTATTAAAAAAACCAGTATACACAAACACTTTTTTCACTACAAATGCAACCATAATTATATGTCCTTTTTTCTCAAAATGTCAACATCAAATCAAAAGTTGTTTTCTGTTGTAAGCGTTTCGTCAGTTTCGGAATTTTAAATGCAACTGTAACTATATGTTCCAGGAGCTGGAATGTTTCGAGACGCCATTGTTGGTATCGTTGATTGACGGGATCAAAGGTGACGGGGACAATGGCCGCGTTGACAACCAGATCTGTGTGGGATACAAACACCAGTTTGACCTTATCAATGAAAAGAATGGCGACACGCTGCAGTTGTTCCAAGTCGATTTACTAAAGGTAGATATTTAGTACTAAGTCTTGTTTAAACATGAACGCCAGTTCGACCTCATTAATGAAAAGAACGGCGACACTCTGCAGTTGTTCCAGGTCGATTTACTCAAGGAAGATATTTAGTACTAAGTCTTGTTTAAACACAAACGCCAATTTGACCTTATCAATGAAAAGAATGGCGACTCTCTGCAGTTGTTCCAAGTCGATTTACTCAAGGTAGATCAATATTATTTGTAAAAAAAACAAAATACAAAATCAAGTATTTTACCTTAAGCTTTAGCACAATATTATTTAAATGTGAGAAAATGCATGCACGTACATATCAAGTTGCTTTAGGGAAATGCTGTTTTGGTTGATTGAACAATATTGTAGGTCGAGTCACTTGATATAAATCTTTAATGTAATAATGTTATATAAACTAAAAATATATATATGAATATTTTATTAATATATCGTATAAGCTGCCAGTTTAATGTTTTTAATATTAGATTTGTAACTACAAATGTTGACGTTAATTACATGACTCGATACTGACTGTATAAGGACTTACTGTTTTAGGAACACACAAAAGACTGTCTCTATAAGATTGTTTAACATTTAGACATATGGTGTGGGGCTACTGTGCTTTAACATAATAGTAGAGAAAATGATAGCAATGTTATTAATTTAAGTTTTAATACGAGCGTCGTGTTGGTCAAGCTACGGTCATTACATTTAATTAGAATTGCACCAGTTACCCACGTTGACCGACGACGTGGACAATAGCAATACCATTATTTCTAGTCTGGTGGATAAATGCATTGTTAGACGGTCGGTTGCAGCACAATAGGTACCCTGTAGCTGCTTGCTTGTGGCTACTGGATATCCACACACGAGAACATCATACTTAAAGTCAATTATTTAAAAAACAAGACAAACAGAAACCCACGTTTGATCTAATCAGTGCCAGACTTTCAGAGACGTATAGTAAAGCATCTCGTCTAAAACATCAATGCATTGACCTCATTTAATAACATTAACAAAGTGTTTGTGTTTAGAAACATTCAAACTTAATGCAGTAGATCATGTAATGCAACTTCAAAAATCCAAGCATTACATTCAAATTAAAACATTCAGGTAATTTAATTAATAAATAATGTGTGGTTTTTTTTTCAATTTTCTTTTTTGTCTTTTTAAGAACGTGACGCTTGTATCAGCCATCGACATCTACGAGGACGAAGAGGCGGAATTATTGTTATCATATAACTGTAAGTATAACTGGTATATTACATGTCCAACATGTAAATAGAACCTTGACCTCAGCGATTAACATCATTTTGATAAAGGTTTTCAGTAAAAAATGACCCACAAACAAGCTGTTAACAAATAAGTACAAGTGCAAGTATGGACCGTTCCGCAACTGCTAATCATGATCATTTATAACAGTACATTGTCAATTTGTCAATTTTAATCCAAAAGATAAGGATTATATTGTCAGGTGTCAATCTGACCTAGAAAACCCCTTTACAAGCCTTCACAAGATCAAAGTAAACTAACCGCATTGGGCGGAGTTTGAAATTTTGCGGAACAGTGCATTTTGTTAGTAAGTGATAGTGTCATGCTAGAGAACCACCTACGATCCATTTTTAGCTCACCTGAGCACAAAGTGCTCAAGGTGAGCTTTTGTGATGGCCCATTGTCCGTCGTCCATCGTCCGTGCGTCCGTGCGTCCGTGCGTGCGTCCGTGCGTCAACAATTTCTTTAAACAACATCTCCTCTGAAACCATGCATTGGATTTTAAGTAAACTTCACAGGAATGATCCCTGGGTGGTCCCCTATCAAAGTTGTTCAAACCGTTCCAGTTGGTTGCATAAGTAGGTCACGGGGTCAATAAATAGGTTTTTGAAATTAAACTTTCAAATATCTTCTTGTCTAAAACTACAAGGCCCAGAGCTTTCATATTTGGTATATAGCATCATCTAGAGGACCTCTACCAAAGTTGTTCAAATTATGCCCCTGGGGTCAAAATTGGCCCCGCTCCGGGGGTCACAATTTTACATTGAATTATATAAGGAAAAGTTCAAACTACTTCTTTTCTTGAATCACTAATGGGAACTTGAGCAAACTCAGCAGATATGGTCCCTGGGTGGTCCTCTACCAAAATTGTTCAAATCGTTCTGATTGGTTGCACAAGTAGGTCACGGGGTCAATAAATAGGTTTTTAAAATGAAACTTTCAAAAATCTTCTTGTCTGAAACTACAAGGCCCAGAGCTTTCATATTTGGTATATAGCATCATCTAGAGGTCCTTTATCAAAATTGTTCAAATTATGCCCCTGGGGTCAAAATTGACCCCGCCCCAGGGGTCACAATTTTACATTGAATTATATAAGGAAAACTTCAAACGACATCTTCTCTTGAACCGCTAATGGGAATTTGACCAAA
>Ga0224511_10004904_pt1 | contig 10316 bp, 5 predicted proteins | sample SF_May12_sed_USG_2_FD_169988 | JGI IMG/M metagenome (GOLD analysis project Ga0224511, IMG submission 169988) | Sediment microbial communities from San Francisco Bay, California, United States - SF_May12_sed_USGS_8_1 | ecosystem: Environmental > Aquatic > Marine > Sediment | place: USA... | reverse complement strand
CCAACCAACCAACCAACCAACCAACCAACCAACCAACCAACCAACCATCTAACCGTCCAACCAATCAACCAACAAACCAACCAACCAAACAACCAACAAACAAACTACTCAACCAGCAAACCAATCAAACAAATAATATAATAATCATCTTTTAACACAAAACAAAGCATCAATTCTGATACATATCTATAAAATATTCTGTAAATAAATATAATGTAACGTACACTTATCCTTGCCATTCTACAGTAGGCGGCTCTGGGGCCAAAGTTGATGGTTGCATTGTAGACACTGACAATAAAATCCAATCAAGTTTGATTACGTTTCCGTTACACGGAAATGATATTTTGAATAACATATTTTACATGTCTTTTTAAATGTAGATTCTATTGATCACCGTTTAAATAATGTAAACACCGTTGCTAATGATGACAAACTTCAACACACTGGTACAGTTCGTAATGTGGGTCTGCGTGCACCCCGTGTCAATGTGTTTTATACGGTAGTTTAATGAGTCCTTGATGTTTGATGATATGTTTTTGTTTTCTTTGTTTTATTATAATGAGATATAGTCAGGTCATGAGAGGTTTTTAGAGTACCAACTGATGGTAATCTACTAAATCATTCGCCCGTGTATGACATAGTTTGATTCTCACTAGATCCTTCACCCATGTTTGCCGTGGCCTGGCTGTCCCTTTATGAGTCTACTTGATATGCCATTTTTTAGCTGTCACTTTAGCTGTCGCCTTCGTGTGTCATTGACACATATACGGAGAGTTATGCATGTACATGCTATTACCTAACCCTCTCTCTCTATATATATATTGCCATTATGTGCCATAGCCTAGCACTCCCTGTATGCGTCGACCTAGTGAGTCATTGCCTAGCTGTCACACTATCAGTTGCCATGGTGTGTCATTTGCTGTCAATAAAGAGACAGCTTGGCAATGGCAGACCATGGCGACACATAAAGGGAGAGCTAGGCAATAGCACAACTGTACGATACATATAGGACGAGCAAAGCGATGGATCACCACACACCGCAGAGACTCAAATCAGCAGAGTTCACGTCGACCCTTAAAACATAGGTATAGACAAACATATTTACGTTAGCTTTGATACTTGCAAGGATATGCAAAAAATAAATTGGTCGGTAATGGCGGCACTAATGTGCATATCATACATGTCAGGAGCACATGTGGTTACTGTGTGGCTACTTGGTTTGGCGGATTTTATATATATATTGTAATGGCGGATTAATTTACATAAAGACGCCACGTGGAGCAAAATATAAAATTTGTAATATATTTGTAAACCGTTTTAAACAATTTTCCCGTAGAAAGAGACCAATTGATAATATATGTCCGGTGGTACACGCAGACCCCCCTCTACAAAGTAGACGAAGTAGAACGTGTTGTTTTCATTAATTTTGAATACCATTCGATTATGTGTGTAACAATTGCCAAAACCGACACGCTGGATGTGGTACCTGTTTGAACACAGCCTTTGGCAACAACGCTTGTGACATCCAGCTGCACAAGCTCACTCGCAATGTTGACAACAATCTCCGACACACGTTGGGTGATGCCTGATTCGACTATGTCAACAGACCATACATCGTTGGCGCCAGACGTCTTCCTGCAAACGAATGGCTGCAAAAGAAACAAAGAAGCAGTTGTACGCAGTAGTGCGAATCCCATCAGTAAAACGTCGAGACAGCAGTTTTTATTCAACAGGGCAGGTATCCTAAGGGTCAGAATTTCTGTCGCCTTTGGAAGCGCTATTTTTTCTTCTGACAAATATTACAAGACATTTAGCCTTATTTAATTGTAAATTGTCACTCACGTCGACATAGAGAGGCTAGCAGTGGTTTACCGAGAAATCGGTACCAACTCATTTATTTTACGTTGGCCAGACACCATTTAAACAGTAGTAAAGCGTTGTATGGTACGACACAGTTTTTCTAGAACGTATTGGAATTGTTCAAAAGAACATGTAAAATATATATGTGTGTGCTTTAGTAATATTACCGTAAGATCCACGCTTGTGACTAAGTCTTTAAGTTTAGCTGTCACGTCCACTGTATCTGCGTTGGTGCTGATTTGAAACTTGGTCATGAAGACTGCGGGGTCAATGGCGACGTTAAAGATGAGCTCCACAACGTTACCAGGCGCCAAGTACGTTTCCCCAGCAGCAAGGGCCGCAAAGAGGTCGGTGTTGTTGATGAACGCTACAGGGTTGTCAGGAGAGCCGGGCGGAGGGGCAATCGGTATACTTATTTCCAACATGTTCTCTCCGCACACTTAACAAAAAAGGAGATCATTGTAGTTGGTGCATTGTTTTAATTAAACATTTACTGCAGTGCCCTCCGAAAGTGTGTCTTACAATTTTTGTAAAAATGGTAAATGCTATTGCAGACTTCTTGTTATACATTGTATGGTGCATTGGCTGATTTTGGTCATTGGCAAAAATAAAAATAAACACATTTGTTTGATAAAATGGCCTTGTTTGAGCGAATTAACATATAATTTTTCAAAGTTATCAAACATGTATAAATATTTATTAAATGAACATATACAATCAATGCATTTTCTTCTATAGACAATAAGAAGATTAATTTCTTCGAGATCAACCTTCAATTTAAAGACTTTTGTGGCATTGAAATTATCTATCTATTGTTTGTTCCTTATGTCCAACATTTTCGGAGGGTACCGTATATGCATGACATAAATTTCTGTATGTTCTCAAACTTTTGTTGTGTTATATTGTATTCAAGCGTTCAAATACAAAACTATTAAAGGAATAAATTTCGTGTTTGATAAGTTCACCGAGTGATAAACGTCATCAGGGCTGGTTAAAGTGTGTGGAGTCCCTGTTTCTTTTCGCAGATGAACTGGTCCGCCGATTCACGAAAAGCAAAATAATCATACTACGACAAATAATAATATAGTTCTAATTTTATATTTTGTAACAGTTTTATGTCATATTGTTAACATGTCTAATATGCTAAATACAGTACAATATTCGAACACGATCATAGAACCAAACCGTTCTCTAATACTCAATAAAGCACAGTTGTGTTTAACCAAACTATTAACGCTCTTCCAATTTTCTTCCCAAAAATGTTAAAAATAAACAAAAACTCACCATTCAATATTGAATAGCAAAATTTAATCCAATATTTGAAATTGGAAAGAATGGACAGTGATGAATGTTGTGCGCATGGTAATATTTTAAAAACAACATGATTAAGAATACAACCATGCTAGGAAAATCTTTTTTCCGCCGATATGGCATGAGATCCTTTTGATTAAAAATGATTAAAAATCCATTGCATTATGTTATGTCGACGCTACAATTACGTTTTAACTGTATTCACCAATTCATATCCACTTACATTAAAACTTTCTATCATTTATAACCATCATAGCACCGTATTTTCTTTAACAAAGTCTTCAGGAACGTCTTGAGAATCTATCAAAACAGCTGCATCATGTTTAGTTCCGGTAGAAGCAGAATAAGGTCACAGTGCGACCCATACCATAAAAACTTGTTTGTTTTGCGACGGTTGTGCCCCTTTTTGAACAGTTTAATAAGTTTAAGTAAACGTATTCTGATTAAACTGTACATAAACTGCGTAACAACATGTATCAATGAAAGTAGACGTCTGTATTGCGAAATACAAAATTTGTTTTGGAAGGCTAAAAGAATAGCCTTACATCTTGTAGAAGTATCTTGAAATAGCAACATTCTAAAAATAGCGGGGAATTCCTGACGTCATTAGTGTTTTCCGTGCCTTTGCGCGGCGATAAGGCTAACGGTGTCCATCAAGGAATGAACTTCATTCGTCCGGTAAAGGATATTAAAGCAATAGAAATTGAGGTGTAAATATTAACAATTAAATATTAGTACAACTAAACCTTCATGACTTACCAGTGGTTGCATATGGACGCATTGCTGAAATGTAAAATGAAAAATATTATATGATTTTCAGACTAACTTGCATTTCAGGATGGGTAACATACGTATGCCGTACAGATGTATCGGCAACTGATTTTGAAGATTAGTCAAGAACATTTACAGAACAATTAGATGTACATGTATGTACGTAACTTTCGTCTGTTCAAAAAAGATATTTAAAAAATGCATCAGATGTTTGATAAAACTAAAAACTAAATAATGCTTTAGGAACTAAATTGTTCACGTTCGGAACGGTATCTTTTAATATACGGTGAAATCGTAGTAAAGCTGTATCAATGCAATTTCAGTAAAATTGGAACTTACTAGTGCCAAGTGGGGCACAGTTGGACTCGTCTATAGCTATATCAATGCAATATCAGTAAAACAGGAACTCACTGGTGCCAAGTGGGGCACAGTTGGACTTGTCTATAGCTATATCAATGCAATATCAGTAAATCAGGAACTCACTGGTGCCAAGTGGGGCACAGTCGGACTCGACTATAGCTATATCAATGCAATATCAGTAAAACAGGAACTCACTGGTGCCAAGTGGCGCACAGTTGGACTTGTCTATAGCTATATCAATGCAATATCAGTAAATCAGGAACTCACTGGTGCCAAGTGGGGCACAGTTGGACTTGTCTATAGCTATATCAATGCAATATGAGTAAATCAGGAACTCACTTGTGCTAAGTGTCGTGCAGTTGGACTCGTCTGTCCCACCATTGAAGCAGTCTACATAACCGTCACACACGAACTGAGAACGTACACATTCACCACTGGCACACACGAGTCCTGGGCAATCTGCAAAACACATCTGACTTAAAATACAACAAACACGAGTAAAAACTTATTATAGTTAAACCAAGCATTTTACAATTGTCGAAATGTAATAATTTACACAGGACTTGAAACATGTGTAATAACATACATATACGAAGTAATGTACAACAATTAGCCTTTATATATACGTTCAGTTAACATTCGTGGCACTACGCTCTTGGTGCATTGGCACAGTGTGCACACTGCGCCCATACACCGCGAAGGCACAGCGCGCTGCTCTACGATGTGCTGTTTTAGAAAGTTGTGGTAGTGTCAGGAGGACAAAAAGTTTTGCTTAAATGTATGTTACTACCAGACGTGTCAGTATCCATAACTCTTTTATAATCTTCATGTCGGGAAAAGCCATCACCGCTACCTGCAACATACATACTAATAATATATTTGTTTCGGGATGAATATACCTTTTAGCGTTTAGTTTTTCTATTTAAAACTATTTTTATTTATTTATAAATATAATGTTTCTTTCAAATAAACAGTGCGAATCTAAATATCATTAATACTGTAATCACGGTCTTTCTTACGGTTAAGATACAGAAATCCGAAGACGGACAGGACAAAACAGCCGAGAACACAAACCAGCAGAGTTGAACGCAACATGTTTTGTTTTTCTAAAACAAAACATGTGTAATTTATGTGTTTGTCCGTAGAGGAAATTATTTTAAAATACAAATCAAAAGAATGATCCAGATATAGGCATACATATTTCATAAATATTTAAGGTTTTTTTAAATTTGTTTATCTTGATGCAGCTTTTTGGTGGAAGTCTATTCAATAATTGAACAATAAGATACCTCTCACATTGCAAACAAATGCAATGTATAATTCCATTCAATCGTTATTCATACTGTTAAACGTTAAGGTAAAATTCACTGTAAAATTTGATTGGGTATCACAGCTGAATGTATGTTTGTGTCCAATCATTTTTAATGTTGAACATACAGTGAACGAATAAATGATGCACATGGCATTCATGATAATGTATTAACACCAAAACATATATTGTACTGCTGTCTAACCATAAATGTTGACAGGGATATGGCATGTCATAATTCTGTTATAACCAATTTTAAATCTATATTCATGTAATTTATTATGATACATTTGCTTACACTTGTAATGTTAAACCAACAATGTTAAAAAATCAAACACTGTTAAAGATACTCGACTATGAGCGATAGACCCACTGAATTAAAAATGTATTTTCATTTTAATAAATAAGAAACATACATGAAAACGGAAAAATCCAAAAACACCAAAACATAGTTAATTTTTAATGTTTGTTTTCCCTTTTTGTTTTCCATTATTCGTGATGTTCAAAGCGTTTGTTTTTGTATGGGCCATTTTGACATGGCGACCTTCAACTTGACCTGTCTTTATAGATTGCAACATATTTTGTTTGAACATCTCTTTAATTTACATTGTTTTAACGTAAAGTATATTGATTTGTATAACTGTACACAATACATCCGACATGTACACACAAAACTGAAATCTCAGGTTGAGAAACTAAAAGCTCGTTTAAAATTGACACAATTATAAGTATCTAATATGTTTAATGCAACAAGTGCCATTTATATAAATAGAACAACATAATGTATACTACAGAATGTTATTAATGTTTTCGTTATATAAAAAATACAATTTATCATTAATATAAGCAGTTTGATGTGTAAATAAACGAGTTCCTACCTTTACCGAAGAAGATTATGGCTCAAAACAACATTGAGATTTTTTATATCTTTAAATATATTTGACAGAACACAACGTCATCAACATTTATCAATCTTGTGTTGTGGTAAAGGCGGAAAGGGAAGTTTGTTCGTTATCATGATGCAGTAATATTTTTATCCAATCGGGCAAGGTGGTACGTGTCGTCTATGTCGCCTCCTTATTTGCATTCAAGCTTTGAATATCGGCATCACATCTCGAGTTAAAGTATTATTCATTTGGTAATATTATGATATATGTAATTAAATAACATGGTGTTATTATTTAATTATAAAATATATTTTGAGTATCAATAGCACGTGTTGTCTTTGATATATATATTTAAATATGTATATGATAGTATACTTTAATTGCACAGTTTTAGTGATCAAAGTAAGTATACCTGACACAAAAGATATAGTGTTTGATATGAAAACATATGTTTTCGTGAAACATACTATCTTTCACAAAAACGAACTAAATCAAAAGGAAAACATACAACTGTCCAATAATAGCACGACGGTCTTTTTTGTTTTACAAATATGAACATATTATTGTGATTTGGATTTCCTGTCATCATTTTCATATGTGCTCATGTGTGTACATGTACCTGCTATATTCTTGTTTTGAAGAAGCACGTTGTCGCATTTTATTTATAACTAAATAGTCCAGTAAATGGGAAGAAATGTTATAAATGTATGCATAAAATATAAATATCATCTGACTTTTTCTGTGTTTGCGGGTTCATTATACTATGTATCGTAATACTGTAGACTTAGTATTTATATTCATCAAATATCTAGTCAAATATATATATTTGCAAAAAGGTGAGTTAAATTCAGTATGTATAATAATGTCGTTGTTTCATGATTTGCTTTTTAGTAATCGGTATTGCGTTTGTATTGGGGCAGACACTTTACATTCTTGGTAGCCGTAATCTACATCTACTTTTGTTGTTATTGTTGTTGATTGTTATTGATTAATTTTGTGTTTTACGTACCGTTTACACATAAAATACTTATTGCGAACGTATATTTATAGTAGGCGGAAATGCGTAAACAATTGCATTGTAAAAAGCCATAATTCATGCAGTGCTAACATAAAATCGGTGAAAGCAGAAGCATGGCTCATGATTTTATCTAAGTAACTAAATCATGCATAATAAACTCGTTGCAAGTACAAGTATAACGAAATAGTTTACAATCGAGAGGATCATAGTTCCAATTATTGTCATTTTTATGTCAAATTATTTGTCAAAATTAACTTGTTCTCGTTAGTTACTTTTTAAACAAAACGCAAGAGAAGACGCACACGTAAGTGCCCGGATTGCTGGCAGACGGCGTAATTCATATTGAACAACCCCGCACTATGGGAAGGAAACACAACATTGACTACAAGTACTACCACGTTAACAGGCAACTGGAATACTGTTCGTGTATTACAATAAACATGTCATACTTGATTAATATACAGCTCAAATATTTTGTACTTTTTAAGGATCTTGTGGTTGTCTGTAGTATAACCCTTATTATTACATATAATATTATGATAAAAATAAAATAAACCTGAAATATATTGAACACATCTGTGTTCAGACATGAAATATCACAGTTTTTAAAACAATTGTCAAAATAATAAAAGAGGTGTAAAAATGCGTCAAAACTAGACTAAACCTATTTTATGTCCCATGAACAGTAAATAAGTTTCGCTTAATTTGTATGTTGTATTACACATTAGTTGCACCTTTTACTTCAAACGGGTAAAATAATCTAAAGTATATGTTTTATCAAACCTATGTTTAAAATTATGGCATAAGAGATTGTCTTTCTACATAGATCTTCCCATATAGGTAATGTAAGTCGCGTCATGTGACTAACGATACTTTGCACTTCCCGGTACAAACAACAATATGGCGCTGTCAATTGTTTACTGTGCAAAATATGTAAAAGGACATACAAAATTAGCATTTTCTTTCTTTTCTTCATTTATTTTTCCAAAACATTTGGTTGATAATTAACACAGATTACAAGCATTTTTACAAACATATTTTCAATACATTGTGCATATTTTAATAGAAAAAACAACAACAAAATGCTTTTTTCTTAAAGATCAAAAGTATATTTGCAAAATCAAATAACAAAATATCGCCTTAGGATTTTTTAATAATTCATAAGAGATATGTCTAAGGTGATAAAAACCGAAGTTAATAGGTGACGGTGTTTTAGAAATTCTACGTGGATGAAATGTAAACATAAACTATAAAACAAGTTCTTTATAATTAATAAAAACTGTTTGCTTTTTTGAGTTAACAGCGTCATTTTGTTATTCTTAATATTTTTAAAAAAAACGTCATGCGTCATAAGACAATCGGTTTTGATATTTTAGATGAGGGGGTGGCCGCTGTTAATTTTTGTTTTGTTCTGTGAGGGATCAAGGTCACATAGACTTAATATGTTGACGATTATCCCAAAGCATTAATTATTAACATGCTGATTTGTCTTGAAAGAACATGACCACTATTGAATTGGGTATGCTATGTCACAGTCTCATTTACACAGTTTAATTTAACTTCAGCAAAGTTTTTTCTGATTGTTTCTTTTTCTCAAATAATTTAATAACGAAACTACAGCTGGTGTTTAGTGCGTGTGTGGCGAATAGCAAATGTGAAGTTATATTTTTTCTTTTTGAATTATGAATTGTACGTTACATGTGTTCACATTTGAAAATAGTGTTCCGTCCATGAGCTAGGGTGCGTCAGTGTTTTGGCTGCTCTAGTTATCAGTGATTCTATCATGGCTGTTTGGGCTATAGCTTTGAAATAAGATAAACGCTTACAATGCGTTTTCCCGCGTTGTATCACGGTTAGTTAGATGAAGACACAACGTGTTTATTTGACGTCTTACTTTGTTTGCGTAACGTTACCCGACAGCCAGGTGGTCCCCTACCCAAATTGTCCAAACAGTTTCGATTCGTTGCATAAGTAGGTCACAGGGTAAAAAAAGGTCCTCTAAATGCCATTTTTTTAAATCTTCTTGTCCGAAACTACAAGGCCCATACATGTATCTTTCATTTTTGGTATGTAACATCATCTAAAATGTATTCAAAGTTTGCCCCTGGGGTCATAATTGACCACGCCCCAGGGGTCACAATTTAAAATTGAATTATATAAGGAAACCTTCATCTCACTTTTCCTCCTAAACTGCACAGAGGATTTCGATCAAACTTCACAGTAATGATCCTTGTGTGGTATGCTACCAAAGTGGTTGAAACCATTCTGCATCAGTAGATCACGGGGTCAAAAAATATGTTTTCAAAATGCAACTTTTTATAATCTTCTTGTCCAAAACTACAAGGTCCAGAGTTTTTATAGTTGATATACATGTATATAGAGGTGATATTTTTTTATGTTACATCAACCAATGACCCTGGGATCAAATGGGGCCCCACAAGGGGTCTTAAGGTTTAATTACGTTTTATGCAAAACTTAACAAAAACTTTCAAAAAATAACAAGACCTAATGCTTTGTTATTTGATATGTAAGGTCATCTAGTTGTCCGCTAAAATTAGAAAGAATAACACACAAAACAACATCTAAACCACTGGTTTAATTTTGAAGAAAAAAATACAAAATAGTATATTTGCTCCTGTTGATCTAGAATGACTAATTTGTTTCACCTGTGTAACCCTTTGGTTGGCGGCGGAACTGTACTTGTCCTGATCCGCTCGCTCCTTCGCTGTTATATAGGCCCGCAGGCGGTCCTTCAATTCTTGTACACTCCATTCATGATCAGTCCCTTTTTGTACTTCAA
>Ga0224511_10004903_pt1 | contig 10317 bp, 11 predicted proteins | sample SF_May12_sed_USG_2_FD_169988 | JGI IMG/M metagenome (GOLD analysis project Ga0224511, IMG submission 169988) | Sediment microbial communities from San Francisco Bay, California, United States - SF_May12_sed_USGS_8_1 | ecosystem: Environmental > Aquatic > Marine > Sediment | place: USA... | reverse complement strand
GCTTATTATCCTTGTGGTGTGTCATGCGTGATTAAGCCGAGTGTACTAAGCGTCCTAATCCTAAACATTTCTGTATATAATTTTAATCTCCCACTGGAATAGCATTGTGAGTGTAAACACCGGAGCAATATTCTGTATTACCTTTGTAGCAACTCTATCAGACATTAACGGACTATGATATACGGTTCTATATATTTGAGCTACTCAAAGCGCTGGACTACTGTCATAGTTTAGGTATAATGCACAGAGATGTCAAGCCACACAATGTCATGATCGATCATGAGAATAGAAAGGTAAGTAGTACCTGCCATTCAATATCCTAATGCATTTCACTCCTACCCTCGGTATCCCTAATACAATCACGTAGCAATCTGGCCTAAAGACTCTCCACCTAAACCCATTAAATGTTTTAGTGTCATGTTCGGACTCTATGACAGAGTGACAGTGACCTCTCCATCTGTATTCAGTTATTTCTTTTGACTCCTGTTGTTTTACTCTGCATTTACCTAGCCTAACTTGATTCATATTAATTTTTGCAGCTAAGACTCATTGACTGGGGTCTAGCCGAGTTCTACCACACTGGTCAGGAATACAATGTTCGCGTGGCCTCAAGATACTTTAAAGGCCCTGAACTTCTTCTAGACTACCAGGTCAGTTCATCTCCATGTATTGCCGCCCAATATAGATATACGCCATAATTGTTGTGCGTAGAAATGTGTCCTTTTAGAATCCATGCACTGAATTGTGGAGATAGTATCGGTCCAGTGAGCTTGTGAGTGCAAGTCTTGACATAGAAATGATTGAAAGGTGACCTTTATACCACTGTGTGTATGGTCATTCACAGCCTGGCGCATGTTTTCTAGATGTACGACTACTCGCTGGACATGTGGAGTCTTGGTTGTATGTTCGCCAGTATGATCTTCCGTAAAGAGCCATTTTTCCACGGCCATGATAACTACGACCAACTGGTTAGAATAGCAAAAGTGCTCGGCACTGATGAACTGTATGACTACATAGAGAAATACCAAATAGAGTTAGACCCGCGATTCAACGATATTCTGGGGAGGTCAGTAGTAAATGGTTTGCCCAGTCGTTTTAAACCAACCCGCCTGACCAAAACAGCAATTTTGATGGCTTGTTTTAATTGTTCCGCATCCCCATTTCAGTTTGAATGTATGTATGAACATGCCATGTAGTAGCAATTCCTTGTGGTATTGCACTGTTGCTTACAGACACTCAAGGAAAAGATGGGAGAGGTTTGTGCATGGAGAGAACCAGCACCTCGTCTCCCCTGAGTCTCTAGACTTCTTGGATAAACTGCTACGATATGACCATCAAGAGCGGCTCACTGCTAAAGAGGCAATGGACCATCCCTACTTCTGTAAGTAAAAAGTGAAGACCACTCTCCTCATGTGCACACTGCTCCACCAAATCCATGTCAAGGAGTCATCTCCCCTGCTCATTTATCATGTATATTATTGCGTAGCACAATCAGAATAGGTTTATAGATGTCTTCTCTATGGCCCGTTCATGCTTCAATTTAGTGACTTGGTACTGTCTTTTTAGATCCAGTAGTGAAGGAACACGCTAACAGAGTAAAGACTGAATCCAATCACAGCTCGTCTCCAGTCACTGCAGCTCCGGTGCCTGTTGATGAATAGTACAGCAAGCTAATGCCGCTGGACAAGCTAATGCTTTGTGTAGGAATCCAGACGCAAGCACACTGTAAAGAAACTGTGCATAGCAAGCATCCCATCAAACTTGATTGAGTTCACTATGTTTGACTATTGTTTCCTGGATTGCTATTGTTTGTTTGTGATTAAGAGGATTGAAGGTAGTCATTATACTCATTTTTGATACAACATCCCTAATGTAGATTCTTTTCCGTTACTACATATAGATGAAGGGCTCGTCATTGCCTGGTTCAAACAAATAAAATGATAAAAATTTGTTTGGGTAATACATTTCGGTAAATCATGCTTCACGAATTGCCTCTAGTCTCTCTGCTTCTTCTTGCAACAGTTTCTCCTCCTTGCGCCTGATCCAATCTTCATAAACTCGTTTGGCTTCCTGTAAAACCATGTTTCGTTGATAGAATACCTGTAAGCCTTTATGACATGGATAGCATAGACCACTGTTGAATCACGAGGCTCGTGGTTCATCTGTGCTCATTATCCCAGGATCAATCAGCAACTGCAATTGCACTGCCTCTATACTTCTACTTTTTTGTACAACTGCACAGGCGTATTACCAACAGATGGTATAATGATGATCAATAAAATACAGTAATACCCCAAGAGCTATCGCCAATGACCTTTACGATTTATACCATTACACTGCTTTCAGGAGTGGTGCTTGCACTCCTGATTAACAGCACACTACCCTGTTACCATGCAAGATTTGGCTGACCTGCTTGCGTTTCAGCTTTGCTTTATCAGTCTCTTGTGCCTTTTTCTTATTGACCTCTCTCTGTTGCTTCCATTGTTCTGCTTTCTTTCGCTTCCAATACCCAAATGGGTCTGCATCTTCTTTTACCTAGAGAGAAAAGGTTCAACTTTCGACAACAACTCCTAGGACCTACATGGCTAAAAATATGCACTGGTCTTTTTGCTCACCTCTTTGATCCATGCATCCATGTGTTTCTGATGCGCTTCTTCCTTTCGTTTATGTACCAGGCTTTTTGTAAGCCTCTTGTTTGCCTCATCTAACCATGTCTTGTAATCTAAAACAACATTAGCTATAATGTGGTGACTTATAGTGGAATAGCACAGTGGGCGCAGGACTAGCAGTGCCGGGTTCCACTACTCCATCCCTGCTCTTAAGGGGACCCACCATGGACCATCCTGGAATAAGCCATAGCTAAGTGGTGCTGTTCGTGTAAAATTGGATCCTATATCATCAAATGGCCTGCTCCACATCTGCGGGTTGAAGCCATCATCATATTCATCTATATGTAGTAATCCCTCTGCCCCCAACAAGTAGCGACACCCGCCCAACCGGTTTTTATGCGTTTTAGTGATTATCTAGTGTGGTGCATGCTTGTGGGCACTTTTTATGGATTATATACAGGTATACCTACTGAGCGTTTACAGCTCACTAGATCAATCACATGCATCAAACACCGCACTCGTGTGCGCGCGCGCGCACACACACACAAACACTGGCACAAAAACAATGGCTTGTATAATTATAATTATATCTGTAGGCATATATGGCACATATTGTATGTTACGGCTCACCAAACTGAGCATCAAAATTTGCATTTTATCTCAGATGTGCGAGTTCTCTTCACTAATGGAGTGGGTGTACAATGTTGTGAATGCAATAATATATCGCAGACTTTCTTACCAATTTTTTTCTTGAGTTTCTGTGTTACGGAGGTTGTCTCCTGGGCAGCCGGTTCGTATGTTATTTCCTCCTCTTTTCTAGCTAACCAATCTTCATACAGCTCAGGTTTTGATGTTGATATCGATGGTCGAGTTTTACATACTGGGTTGGTGTGTGGCTGCGACTGTTGAATCGTTTCTGTTTCGTCCAGAACAAACCGCACCCTAGTTTTGGTGGCAGACTTGGCGTGTTGTCGCTGAATGATCACGGGCGTAGGAATGGGTTGTGCCGACTTGGATCTTTTGTTGTGTTTTTTGTAGCGTTGAAAGGCATAAAGATATTTTTCTGGGTTTTCCTTCTCAACTACAATAACTAACGCGTTTCTAAGTAATGAAATATTAACACACTTCATCTATTTGTTCACGAAACTCAATCCAGGACTGACATAAGTCATTTGTGTGTGATTCTCTAAACTTTTATGAATCCATACTCAGAAGGAACTTTCAATTCAACAAGAAGATTCTATTTGCACCTAAAAAGTGTTCCAATACAAGGAGCAATCATCTCAATGCACGAGTGGAGAGATAGCATGTAAGTACCTAACTGTTCTTAAAGATAACTCATTATTTACGATAAATAAACTATAGTTGGTGTGATATTTGTAGCAGCCGTTGAAGGATTTTTCCCATATGGCCTCTTAACAGCAATTACAAACCTATCTGGGTAGATACTAGTTAGTTCATCATGTAGTTACGCTTTAGCACGGAGCACCACGACCTGGATCAGTATATCAATGCTTCACCTCATAGTGAGACTTTGTCTTTTTAGGTAGGATTGATGAGTGGGGCTCACACTCGCAACTGGGGTCCATCCCAACTGCGGTCTCATGATTGAACTTAGAGAATGTCAAAGGGAAAGCAGCCTCTCATTTAAAAGACAGAATATACATGGAATACTCTTTTTTAGATACAGGTGACATATGTCACTGCAGATATTGCATTGTATTTACTATTTAGATAATTTTTATATTTTGTTACCGGAGCCTGAAGTTGTGTCCCCAATAAGAAGAAGTTCACCAACAAGCTGACTGCTATGCTTCTCATGAAATATCGACTCTTTCGGCTTCGCTGCCTCTTCAGCTTCCTGTAATAGAGTACATTCATATGACCACACCTCTTTTATGCTACACTTTCCCTATAAACGGGTCTTTGTGAGATTTGCACCCCAGCTAATAGAAAACCGTTGTCTGAGAAGCGAGGTAATGCCGAATCCCCTTTTTGCCACCACCGTTGGCTTTTCTGGATTTTGGGATAGCATCGGGCTTGCAATCGCATGATTCAAACCTCTATCATAATGGCTTCCCAGTATGAGCTTCTCAAATATTTCCTAGCTCAAAACCACTTGGGGAGGAAATGGGGCTAGCTGCCAAGCCCTCCCCTTCGATGGGACATGAGAAATATAAAGCATTTTCTTACTCTCAGGTTTCCCCCCCCCCCGACAATCGGCAATTGACATGGTCATGCAAGGCCAGCACAGGGTCATAATCGTGAGAACTTGTTCCCACAGGGAGAGTCCACCCATCTGGGCTTAACTGGAAATGAACTTGCCACACGTAACCAAATGGTGCACAGACACCTAGTATATTGTAGTGTAATTGGTTGAAGATGGACCCTCCGTACAAGAAGAATCTTTGCATGTACTTCATATCAAGCTCAACCCCCGTCTGTCTACCCTTTCGGGAATTTACCTTTTTCTCACACCATCTCCTGAATGCTTTATCATTAGCCACCTTAGAGTGGGTTTTTGGTCGTAGAGAAAAATCCTCATCTTCCCTAAAAAAGCCAGCAAGGAAACTAATAGACATAGGCATATTCTGCACATCAACGCATTGATATGTTGGTATATAGTTGTACCGGCTAACGTGTAGTGAAATTTTTTTTGTCAGGCTAATAATATGGCTATTACGGCATCCTTGGGAGATGATGACGCAGTTTTCCGCGAAGGTTCAAGGCCGGGGTAGGATTATTGTGGTGAAAAGTTGACTGCTCCCAAGATTGGGTCCCCCAACTTTTAGACCAATACCAATTTCCGAATCTGCTACCTTCTGTGTTCATGCCTCAAAGGGTAGAGCTATATGAAATATATTTCCATTGACTCACTTGTCGTCTGAGGTGTCCTCAGTTGGGTAGAGATCTGCAAAATAGTCCACTTCTACAATTCCGGTCGAGCTTTTTATGTACTGCAGATATTGAGGTCGTGACATACGGAGAAAATTATGTTTATTTTGTTTAATCGTCTCCTCTGGCTGATTCTTCTTTCTAGCTACACATTCTCTTTGATTTCGGTAGATCAAAGGAGGAGCGCTCTTGACTCTTTTTTGAGACTTGGCCTGGTCTGCACCAATGCCTGTCTGTGGCCGAGGCTTCGCAGTGCTAACCCTCACCCTTTTCGTATCAGCTGTTGGATCACCAGGTTGTCTGGTGATGTTTGCGCACTCAGTTTCTCCTTGTGTTGTGGGAGTCGCTCGTTCATATTTATGGCTGTTATTTTCTAATGGCTGAGTTAATAAAGATGATATTTGTGTGACTTTAGTGTCTGAGCTTTGGCTCTGCATTCTATAGAAATTCAAATCCTTCGGTGGAGGTTGTGATGCTGTCGGAGCGACGGGCTCTTTCTCACTGTGTAGATTTACTGAAGCTGCTTTTCGCTGCCATTGTGTTAGGCTGAAAAATTAACGAAATGTTATATGATTCATTTGGTAAAAGTGGATAAATCATGACATTTCTTCCCCTAAGTCACCGTAGTCGGGTTCAAAGAGTACGTACTGGTATGTAGATTTATTCCCCCATAAAAAGTACAGATCTAGGTAAATATACCAGATTTGAAGAGGCCATTAAACGTCGTCAATGGTTTTATCTTTGGCTAGACCGGCGAGCCCATTATCACAGGCATATGTTTATACAGATTACAAATTTTGATCGGAGTTTAGTATATGATTGGGCTAAGCTATTGTACATTTTGTCCTTTCGCTATCCTTTCAAAACACACAATATTAATATATTTTGAAGGAGGCTTCAGACTTAGAACTGAAATGGGAATGCTTCACTATAAATACGTAAGTTTGACATGAACAGTTAGTTACCGTGTAGTGCGTTCACAAGCTTTTGCCCCCACACGCGCAGCTGTGCGTAAAGGCGTTTCTCCGCTGTTATTCATTGTTGTGATACTAGCACCATGGTGACATAGAAGCAATGCTGTGTTCACCCTGTCTTGACTCATTGCTGCATGGAGTGCTGTGTTTCCATACCGAGTGGCATCGTGTATGTCAGCACCTAAGATCATTGGTAAAAAGTAGTTGGGATGAAAGGAACTCAATATGATGCAGCAATGACCACCTCGGATGATACAGTGATTTCAATGATGCAGAAACCAATAGTGATGGCTATGATAATTGCTCAAATTCAAAAGGAAACAACCTGTTCCTGAGCTGTCTCAAAATATCATAGAGTATCATTAGCGACATCAATATGAATTATTTATATGAATGAGCATGTATATTACCATGCAGTGAATTTTAAATTGGGAGTCGATCAATTCTAAGAAAGTTGGTAATCTTAATTTCACAGACCGTAAGAATTTTTTATAATTCGACACATATTTTATTTAAAGAACCAATAACATTTGAGGTCTTACAATTCTAGAGACAAATCTTGTCTGGTATTCTTTGACAAGAGGATATCCCGTCTTACCTTGGTGTAACGCATGCTCACAGGCTCTCTCCCTCCCAAAAAAGCTTGCTATGAACAGAACAGTGAAAGGATCCTTTAGTGACTGTGATGAAACAATCTCATCATGGCCTGTCTTCAGTGAAGTATATACATCTCGAGTGAAGTCATCATCTACTCTAAGTTTCAAGATGGTATTGTCCCCAGTATGGCTGCAATTCAAACTAACTGCGGTTACAAGAGATTCTCTACGCATAAGTAGGTGAATGTTGACGGATGTCTCGATCATGTAATACTGCGCTAGTTGAATGCTGGTATTGGTGACTAGTGGTGACTTTGGTACATGGGATAAAAGCCCCACATGTGCTTTGTCACAAACCTCTTCGGATGACCATAGCATAGGCGTATTTTATTGCAATTTAGAAATCAAGTTTTGTAGTTAAGTATATGCCATCATGCATGGCAATAAATAACCCACGGCAACTGTTTAAACTGTTATTCACAATGAAGCACATTCGCTTTAATCAATGGGTAAGATAAGATAAGATAAAATCATCTTGTTTTGCATGGATGACAGCACTAATCCAATGGGTTGTTTTCAGGATGGCCCATGGTTTGCTCCATAGAGTAGACACTCTATATATTGGTGAACCACCTTTTAATGGTAACATTGTGCTCTGAATCCAATGAGGGAGAAAATACAAAATTGAAATCAAACCGGGTCACCTGGTCATCTGGTCCAAAGTGGAAAGCACTACCCATCGGTTCTCTCCAATAATACATGAAACCCCAAGACTGTTGCGAACAAACCGGAGTGCTGATTCATCTATAGTTTTTCCACAGATATCCTCCAAACGAAAGATCTTGGCTGGCAATCCAACGAGCAGCTCCAATTGATCTTTTAATTCATTGACTGTTGTTCCAACGCTTACATTCCTCAGTCGAACTATCTCAGAGTCAATCGGTAGACGAATAAGCGAACTAAATTTGCTCCTCATGGCTTGAGCGGACAGTTACCAACACCTGTAGCAGCCTGATGTGACTCTACCAATATATCATGATATTGCTATTGATATAGGATACTATCACTTCAATGCGCTAAAAGCTCTTGTTTGTTATGACAGGAAGATAGTATTTAATAGCTTCCAATAAGACTGTATTGAATGATCATCAAGTGATTCCCAAACTTACTGTACACTCAACGCTGCCTATTCCATTGAGCACTGCAGACTATATAGTACTTGGGAATTGGTTCAATATCCAAATTAGCATATCCTAGGTATGATGCCAGTTCAGTTACTCGTTTACAGTCAAACCATTGAATCGTATGTTTATACCAGTAGTGCGACCTAGCTTGTTACTGTTGATCTGTCCATTTGGCCTGTTGTTGTTAGGTAATAGTAATACAAGTGTAAACCAGTTAAATAAAACACAACTCCTTTCATTGTATTGTTTCGAGTTAGTGCCAATAGCAATTAAATGCAACTAGAAACCTAGCGCACCAACTTCGGCGGTTACACCGTGTCACCAACAATTGAAGCATTTATTTTGTATTCAGGAATGATTATAATAATAATTCAGACTAGTTCATTCAACATAATGCAAAAAAAGTATTGTGTGCATAGCAGATTGTCTCCCTCTTGTCCTGACTGTCACGCCAGTGTGGACTCCTGAAAGTCACATCATGCATAGGGATTGTATAGAGTGGAATATTGGACAGATGTGTGAGCGTCACGTAAATGGCAATGGAGGAGGAGGCAACAAGCACTGCTGGCAGGTTGTCATGATGGCCTCGTTGTAGGGCTCAACTTGTATGGTCGTTCGGGCTATAAGATCGGGATCGCCAGCTGAACGGAATACTTTGTTAGCAGCTCTCAGGACGGTGAATGAATCTATCCCATCATCTGCAATTGGAAAAGACACCCTTCAGCTATTTGCCAATGCCAGAATGTCGGGGCTTCAAACATGTAACATCAATGAATTTATCAGCTACGCGGTGAACGGATGGCTTACAGAACAGGACCAGAGGTCCTTCTTTTCTCTCAAAGTGACGCGTCACTTTGTTCTTTCAGCCTTACTGATTTGGATTGTGATGCCACACCAATCAGTGATATGGAGCGCTATGTATTGAAACCTAGCCTGTTTAAATGTTTAATTCCCATATATCAGCATTCCATAACACAGACTGAGAGGCAGAGCTGTGCCCAACGAAACCACTGAGATCTTCCTCCGAATTTATCATTGAGTCAGGAAGGCACAATGGTGGTGAGTCACTAGCCACTAATTTAATTTCTTATACAGTTCAACCCTTCCTTCCTGGGGAGGATTAACCGGTAGCAATACATTAGCATGGAGTCATAGTAGCAATAAAATAATCAGCATAATCCCGCAGTGACTGACCTACGGCGAGGTGTACGGATGCGTTTACTTCGTTACTAGTTAGTGACCAGATTTTGAGCGAGTGCACATGCCGCACACCACTTATATCTGACAGGCTTCTGTAGAGCTGAACGTAGGAGACTTTTTTGGGTGAACCTAAAACATTAGTTATTAATCACTCAGATGTCACAACCATGTGAAAACACAGCATTACCATGCCATTGTCACGAGACAGGACAGAGTGACCGCAGCATTGCTTCTACATGTATATACCTCACCACAGTGGTAGTATCACAATAAGAAAATTAACGGAGAGGCACCTCTGCAAATATTGGGTAGGGCATACATGCATAACCTGAAATGCGTTAAAACTGCTTTTTGACAAGTTTCCTCTGCTTTTCAATTGCTGGTTTAGATACATGTTGACTCACCAGTTATAGATTAGCATGGAGCAGCATGAGTGGGTTATTGTCCATGCTGCAGCTCATAGCAATCCCAATTTGTTTCTAAGCTAAGATTGATGCTAGGAGTTCACACTCACAGCACGACAAGGGTTTGAAGCCGAGTTCTCGCAATCTCAAGCCCAGTGGTCTACACACTGGACTTCCCCCCCCCACTGATCATTGAGATTGCAACCTGCCCACTAGAAATTGTGTAGTAACGGCAGAAATCATAGCCAAACCTACCTTCCATAAGAATGAAGAATGAATCTCTAATAACAGTAAAGGTAGTTATGAGCACCAGTATGGAGAATATAAATGTACAGATAGGATCAGCTGCATTTGCCTTCTCACCCTGTAATGAGATAATGCGGCTTTCACATGCTGTGGGAATAATTAAAAAAAACCTAACTACCTGCAAAGGAGGCCTTCTCATTGTGCTAGCG
>Ga0224511_10004902_pt1 | contig 10317 bp, 5 predicted proteins | sample SF_May12_sed_USG_2_FD_169988 | JGI IMG/M metagenome (GOLD analysis project Ga0224511, IMG submission 169988) | Sediment microbial communities from San Francisco Bay, California, United States - SF_May12_sed_USGS_8_1 | ecosystem: Environmental > Aquatic > Marine > Sediment | place: USA... | reverse complement strand
ATTCTGTCTACCGATAAGTCCAAATGATGTTGTGCATTATGATGTTATGTAATTTCCCCGTCTTTTGTTGGGCCAAACTTTGTCGACACTACAGAAAGTCTAAACGGGTTGTTGATATGTGAACTATGAAGCTGGTTGGATGGATATAACAAGAAACTGGTCTGCAGCCAGACACGTTTTCATGACCCATATTCATGAAGCACTTTAGGTAAACAACTAAGAAAGGGGAAACTTCCTCTGAAATAGAAAGATTTACATCATAGACTGGAGCAAACTAATGTCGGCTTACAGGGGTAATAAAGTTATCATACACAGACATATCAGTGATGCTGGTGTTACACTAAAGTGACAATTTATAAAGGATCAGGTTGGTAATAGGTCTATTTAAAATTAAGTGTTATTTGGGTAACCACTTAAAAATATTAAGTAGGTAGGATCAGGATTTTTTTTCTTGTTTTATTTTCAGTCAAGAACTTACAATTCTTTACCCTTGCAAAACTACATGTAGCAAGGAAAACTAAATATTGATTAAATAATATGTGTTTTAGGTAACCTCTTGAAAAAAATAATGTAGTTAGGATTGGGATTTTTGTATTGTTTTACCATTAAAAAAGTGCTTCATCTAGCTCAAAATTAAACAAAAAAAGCTTGAACATTTATTTTCATATTTAGAGTCAGGTTACCTGAAACACATATTATTTTCAGACCATGCTACCTATGTATACAGCTGTACCCCCTTGAATAAGAATGGTTAGCTTATCATGTTAAATAACACCAAATTAGTTGGTGTGTTTTGATGAGACAGTGTCAGTTTGTGCATTTATAGAACCTGGGCTTGGTTACTTTTGTAAAACGTAACAGGCTCAATAATAAAATTTATAAGAAAAGGTTTGTTTAAAGAGGATTTTGATATGTGCTTTCTCATAGCAACATATTTTTTTTCTAAGTTGTCCAGATGTCCTACTGTCCTAATCATCTTGGAGTTCATTTCAGGCAATATTTGGCACTGTGTGTTTCTTTGGACTGTTTATTTTGTGATTTCGGTCAAAGTTAGCTATATAAAACAGTATATGTCATTTTGGCAATTGGTGTGTTGTAAACCATTATGAGATCGTGGTGCAAAAATATCATAACTCGTTATATAAAACGAGGTACATTGTAGTAACAATAGATTTGCACCAAACCCTTAATAAGCAATAAATGTGTGATAAGAACCGATTGCAGAATTTTTGACGTCAGTACATTTTGACAAAAATTAAAATACTGTTGAAACTTACCATATTTATGATGTTCTGATATTGTTTCTCGATGTCCTGCATGAAATTGCAACATGTTGTTTCTATCAACATTCTATATTACTTGTGATGTCACTTTAATACTTTTTCCTAAAACTGTTATTGATTTTTGATTATCATACCAATCTGTCCCGTTCTTGGATTTTTGTAAAATTCTTAAACTACCGTATTGCATCCTCGGATACCCAGGGATGATTCCGCTCGCTACATCAACCCCTGGGACAATTAGCTAGAAAAGCTTTGAATCTGCTGCCGAAAATTGATACGAAGCGTTATAGTGCGCGGTCCAATCAGATAACTGCTCTCATAATGTAATTGTTTTCATTGGTCATCCTGCTCATCCAAAAATGAGGATGAAACCAATGAAATTTTAGTATTCGTTCAGCAGTACATCGAAGGAAATTCAACTAATTGTCCCAGGGGTTGATGCAGCGAGCAGAATCACCCCTGGGTATCCGAGGATGACCGTTTTGAGGCTCTGCTGATAACCGCCCATTGACATGTTTTTCACACAACATTGTATACACACACATTTTATTATTGTGATGTTACATTTTTAAATACAGGTAATACAGAATTAAAATAATATTTTAATTTAATGCTTATTGTAAAAACATGAAGGTATTTTGGTTTTCATGTAATAAGAAAACTTTGTTGTTTTGTGCACATGATTATATGAATTTCATTATTATGGCATGTTCTTACAAATTTTTGCTTAAAGTTTTGTGATTAAGGTAATTACTCTCAATGATTTTGTTGTTATGGGTGTATTCCGTTGTGCTTAGTTATTAATTTAACAAAAGATTGGCATAGTGGTGTATGTACGGTACTTTTGGTTTTGAACACTGAAAGTATTTTACAATTAACATACCCATACTAGTTTATAAGAAATGTTTCAAGATTGCTCAACAATTGAACAAAGATATTGTTGGTGTTCTATCTTTAATGACAGAATAAAAATAGTGTAGTTTGCGTGCAAGGTACCATGCAGTTCATGGAAAAAGTCTAATGTTGGATCTGAATTAATAACATACAGCTCATGGTTTCCCATATACTGAGTACCAGACATAATTTTAGGCAGACAATATATTCTGTAAAGGGATTAGAGCATAAAATGTGTTGTCGGAAATTTGTGTCTGAAATTTCATTAACGCATGTATATCAGACAAGAAATGACATGTATTGAAAAAAATCTGTGACAAAATAATTTTAGAATGATGTAAAAATGTATGAAAGCTGGGGTAAACCTATTTTCTGTCCCATGAACAGGTAATGGTCCCCCCTTAGGTTGTATGGTGTATTTGAAAATTCTTAACTTGTACACATTTCTCTTCACAACTAGTAAATTTTGTCTAAAGTAAATTCTTTATCAAACAGATATGTAAACTTTTGGCACTATTTATTTTCTTTCCACATGCTATGCTTAGAAGAAGCTCTGGAACCTTTAAGGAGGAGATACAATGCCAAAATGTCATTAAGCTTTGTGTCTCCTCCTTAATGTGAAATTACAGTTATTTGAGCTTACAATATGAACACAAGTTGCTGGAGATAAATTATTTCACAGAAATTTTGCCAATGAAAGTTTTAAGGCTGGATCATATTTCTTTATTGGCCCCCTGATGAAGGGGAAATACGTTATTTACTAGAAATTAACGTATCGACAGAACTCTACAAATGACCTTCAATCTCCGACAAATAGCGTGAAATTACATAACATCATAAGGCATGCCATTTGGGATAATTAAAAGACTAAATCTATTGTGTATCGCTGGCTATGCGCACTAGGAATCATTGACAGAAGGGGCGTTCACGCATTTGTCAAAGCGTTGGAACGTCATTGCAAGCATTCTGTCGATACCTTAATCAAAGCCGTGCTGTGTTGAATTGGTTTAAATATACTTCTGTTTTGTGCATTTTCTTGTGCATCTGTTGTTGATTGTAAGATTTTATATTTATTATTTTTTGTATTATGTTATTGTTATTATTTTATCTATTTATTCTTAGTGTCATGTAACTTGTCACACTTTGTCTGAAAATACTGGTTTTATTAAAGCTTTGATACATGCAGCTGGTATTGGGTTTTATACTCCTCCCCCACACGAACTTTAGAGATGATGTTTATATCGGAGCTTCTCGGTTGGTCAGGCTTTGGTCGGTTGTTAATTTAAACTTATTTATTTAAGGTCAATTGCGAAGCAAGTTATCCCATCTTATATTAATCCCTCTCCCCCGCTTTTTGAACGAGGATTGGGAGAAGAGAGAAGCCAGACCTATCCTTATATGCTGAACGCTAAGCAAAAAAGCATCTGGTACCATTTGTATTACGTCTTTGGTATGACGCGGTCGGGGATCGAACCCACGACCTCCCCCTTAAGGGGCGAACGCTCTAACCACTGAGCAACCGCTGCGCTAGTCGGTTTTTGGTCGATCAGGCATTGGTTTGTACACATATAATGTCATAAGTATGTGTACACATTTCTTACACACGTCATATGCGATAAGAATAAAACTCCGTACATAGCATGTGTAATATGCATAGAGTCTACTTTGTGTACCTGCTAAACACAGTTTTTAAGCCCAAAGATTAACGCTTCTCATAGTTATGTGCCCTTGTATGAAAGCAGCATCGGGAATATTACCATGTGATTGTACAGTTATATAACAATTAAGGATGTAAGCCCAAAATCATAAATCGTCATAGGGGCATGTCAATGCGACCCCTGTTTTAAGTAAACAACTTGCCACTGCCTTGCTGATATTTAAAAAAAACACAAGTTTAAACGAACCCAACATACACATATAGATTGATCTGTACAGAAAACAAAGAAACTTTGAAAAATATTAGAAATGAAGACCACAGCTGCCTATAGAATTACCCAACTGTAGGCTACCTCCTTATTAACACCGATTTGGGTCATACCACGATGACCAGTTACTTCCAGATTACTAGCATACTTTTTCCAAGAAAGATTGTAAGCATTTAAACCTACTAGTAATCAGTAGATCTACCAAGTACACATACATGCGTCAGTAACTGGCATTCGTACTTCCTTATTTGGAGGTGGGGGTGAGTGGCTTTAGAAATCATGTCATGAAGAAATCGCCACACACGGAAGTGACTGGCCTGGGACTTGAACTCAAGATTTCTGCAAAGTTAATCCGATACCTTATTGACTGAGCTTAGCGGGCCATTGCGGTTTTAGATGAACACGTACATTATGTATTTGCCAAATTGTCTTGATTGTATTAAAAAACAAGATTCGCGGTGCGTTTTCGAAACCCGGAAAAATATATAGGCACCTTGAAGCAGATATTGTGTGATGATACGGGTATATATCTCGATGAGTTCCTTAAATACGAGTAAGCGGGTTTTACTGTATTTCAGTTCAGTTCATGTTTAACGTGTCCGTGATCTAACGGTGTGTGATAACATTAATTGTAATGTGTTTGAGACAACTATCAACTGTAAGTAATGCAACAATGTTGATCAGTAGATTGATATGACCACATCGTGAAACACAGGACACGAGGTGACATTATTTAGAACGCTTTTATTGATGATAATTTACAGTAAATCCGCTTTTAAGAAACCCGCTTATAAGAAACTTCCGGTTATAAGAAATTGACAAGTAGATTTACAGTGAACTCGACAGTTCCGGGTCAGTAAAGAAATTAACGTAGCGTGTCTCTTTAAAACGGAAATTTCAAGAAACAGAACTGTAAATACTGTTTAACAAATTATTCCTCTTTACTTTGATACAATTCAACGGCATGATGTAAATTTGACAGTTGTGGGTCACATTTGACAGTTCCGGGTCACGTAATAAATGATTATTTTCTGTTATCAGGGGGCATTTAAACAATGTTAACATCAAACAAAAACAGTTGTTTTTCTTACAACAAGACATTTTATACCAAACTTTTACTTCAAAATAAACACATGTAAAAGACGACCTTACTGTAACACCGTCAATTACCTGTTGTATGGAGAACAAAACAAAAAGAATATTGATGTGAAGAATAAACAAGTTCAATACTAGAAATTGTTTTAAAATAGTTGTTGACAGTATATCTCATCACAATATAAAGAAATGTAATAAATTGTTTTAAACCCTTATCGTTTTTACAAAACATTTATTTTTTAGGAAGTCCCTACGACTGACCCGGAACTGTCGTATGTGAACTAGGTCAAACTATTAATAAGTATGCTATTATGAAAAGCGACAAAATAAAATATCTTTGTAGAATATTGATCAGTGGTAAATTCTCTACAAATCGATATGTAAAATGTACATGTTGCGCTAAAATTATGGTTTTAAATGAATGTTTAAGAAGTGGGATGTAAGCTTTTTACTGGTATTTTCACTTTCTATGGAAGCGGTGTAGTCAAGCGTTTCTTGATCACGACGTCAGTAAATCAAAATTTGACAACCAACAACAAATTTCAAGCAGCTAATAGATTTGAGAAAATGACTGGATAATTAATAAATCTGTACTGAGTATACTTTGACATTTTGGAAAAACAATAATGTTTGTGCGAAGGTGACCCGGAACTGTCGATGACCCGAAACTGTCGACTTCACTGTATATGATCACATATGGTGAAACACGAGACAAGAGATGAAATTATTAGGAACACTTTTATTAGTGTATGGTAATTTACACAGTAAAATCCGCTTATAAGAAAGGAATTATTTGGGACCAAGAAAATATGTTCCTTATAACCGGAGTTCCTTTTAAACGTTAAGTGTACTAGTTTCTTGCCAAAGATTGAGAAATGCAAATTAGTTCCTTATAACCGGAAGTTCGATCCTTATACGCCTGTTCTTTTTAAGCGAACGTTTGTATTTATAATAAATGTATATTTTTAAAATTGCATGCTCTTTCAATAAAAATGCCTTTCAGATTTTGTTGTGTTCGATATCGTTTTCCAATATAATGGTTGAATTCATAAATGTATCTTTTTTTGTTTTCGAAAATACGGAAATGGCCGAGTTGTTAAGGAATGATCCCGCCTTTTACCAGACTTAGCCCCATGTGAATAGTTCCCTTAACTCAAATTCCATATTACCTGGAAAGGGAAACAAATTTCAAATGTCACGAATTGCTATTGAGATCCTTATGATCGTTATCTATTTTGACCTATTAGTATGTTGTCAGTGGTTTATATCTTTTAATTATTACTCAGAAGATGTTATCATCTGTTATAGAAGGATTTCACTTGAAAGGGGTCTTAATCTTGATATAACATATCCTAAGACAATAAGGAAGCCCAATGTCAGGTATAAATACCAACAGTTATTCTCGGATCGCGCACACGCGGCCAAACACTTGGTCGACATGGTTACACGTACCACAATGTTACTTGTAAGCCTCGTCGGCTTCGCGTTGTTACAGAGCGCGGTCTGTATGACAAATAGAGAGTTCTACGATTTTGCGATTGAAAACGGTGCTGGTAAGACATTATTACGTTTTTCGTTTGTTAAATATTCTGTATATTATAACCGCACTGATGCAAAGTTTGTTCGTGACTTGTGGCCGTGTTTTGATTCCGATGGATATTATTTTTTGCTTGCAATTTATTTTCTACGTGCATATATTGTTATATTTTCAAAACAATATGATTAAAATACAAAACATCTTATTGACTTCGAGGTCGTAATCCACTTTATTTATAGGTTTTCTGAATATTTTGCGTGGTCTTCATGTGATATTGTTAATAACATAATTGCAAATATTATAAAACATACGTGTATGTACGTATTTTATATATCTTAAAACCGATGAACTGATATTTCTACACATTACAGAGCATGTGTGCTGATATTTCCAGGTATTTTAAAGGGTTGTGTAAAATTTCTTTAGTTTACTAGTACACAGATGTTGTGCTGATTAGAATTTTAAGAATATTTGTACTGACAGTTCCGACCAGTTGTGCTGATATTTCTAGAAATCATAGAAGAGATCCCTCTGAGGGGTAACGAGGTGGCGCTAGAGGATGACGGTAATGACGACATCGAGTTACCCGGCGGTCCTGACGATGAAGTGGACTTTGCGTACTTGTTGTCCGCCATGGACTTAGGCGAAGCAGAGTTCGTTGATGACACCGACTCACTTGATGACACACAAGGTAATACATGTACATACTTAAAGTCTAAAGGCAAGTTTGTGTTATACACATCATCTTTAATTTACAGATAAAGAAAGTGCATTAAAATTGTTTAGATATTTAATAAGATAACTCACAAGTTGTGCTTATAAGTCTAGCTATCTTAGAACAGATGCGGTGATATAATTAGAGTTTATAGATAGCGTGTTCAGAATAATCCTAGAGATTTAAAAACCCTATATTGGTATTCCTAGAGACTACAAAAGAGATTCCCGTGAGGGATGACGAGTTGGCGCTAGAGGATGACGGCAATGATGACATCGAGTTGCACGGCGGTCCTGACGACGAAGTGGACTCTGATAACATGCTGACTGCAACGGACTTAGGCGAAGCAGAGTTCGTTGATGACACAGACGTACTTGATGACACACAAGGTAATACATATTTTGTGTCTATAGGCAAGTTTGTGTTATACGCGTAAGGAAAACTGAACCAATATAAGTAAGAAATAGTTAAGAAAATTAGTCTGATAAAGGGAAAGTCCCCAAAAGGCAAAGTCTGAATGGGGCAAAGAGCCACTGGCACCGGAGTCATGAAATTGCCTGTATTTTTTAAATTAAGAAATAAATAAATTCTTCGAATAATACAAAACAAGTCATTAAAAATCAATAAAAGGCTTTAAAACACTGAAATTTGTCGTTAGGGTGTGTCATTCTTATCTATATTTTAACATCGGTAAACAAGTGCATACCATCAACGGGTTTCAATTTTCCAGGATCACAACAGGAAAAACATTCGAGCATATTTTCACAACGGCAATCTGTAATTTCCATTTTCATTTCTTCTGCTTCTTTGAAGCGGTCTTTCCGGAAGCTGTCAGGTAGAGAAAACAAAAAAGATTTGCGTTTAGTACAGAACTCCGATGTTCAGACTTTACAATCTTCTGATAAAGCGAACGAATTCTTTAATGCAAGGTATATTTAATAGAAAAAAGACTTAGTGTTTGACTGCACAAGGTTTTATTCGTATTGCATTCGTTAAACATGGACATTCATTTGGTAGAAGACGCAAGGTGCGAAATCCGTTGTATACTATGTAAACATATAGAAGAAGAGGAGTTAGGGTGAGAGAGATATAATTACGGTAGCCTAACAACAAATTTCAGTGTTTTAAAGCCTTTTATTGATTTTTAATGACTTATTTTGTATTATTTGAAGAATTTATTTATTTCTAAATTTAAAGAATACAGTCAAGTTCATGACTCCGGTGTCAGTGCAAAGAGCAGTCTCGAGTTCATTGAAGCTGTTCATTAAGGATGATGAAAAAAAATGACTCACCACTCACGCCCCCTATCGCATAAGCGAAACTCTATTTTGCAAATATAAACAAAATACAACACATGATCTATGAGGCCCAGAAAAAATACAACTACAAGAAACCTGGTGTGTCTTAAACCAGGAGTAGGCTGGTGGCACAAACGCCGTCACCGCCACCGCCGTCGACGTCACCATCACCGCCGCCGCCGACGCCGGCACAGACGTCACCATCGACGTCACCGCCACAGACGCCACCACCACCGTCGTCGACGTCACCACAACCGCCGTCGACGTCACAATCACCGCAGCCGCCGATATTGCATCAACAAAACGTGGAGAATAAACCTTCTCTTCAAGCGCATCAGGATTCGCTTTAACCGTAAGATCTGTGTTATGCTTGGCCCACACCTGCGCAAATTCTCTTCGTATAAATCTCGAAGCCTTTTTGCCGTTAAAAATTGTACACTAAATTTATATGAGTAAGGCATGTTTTCCAAATATTATTGTGGATGGATGAACTGAAAAATTTGACAATGTTCAGCTTCATAAACATTTGATTATTTTCCCTTTTTGATATTAATCATTTCTAATAATATATTATATCGGTACTATTATTATTGTTGTTGTTGTTGTTGTTGTTGTTGTTATTACATGTATTATTATTATTATTATCATTATTATTATTATTATTATTATTATTATTATTATTATTATTATTATTATTTTTATTATTATTATTATTATTATTATTATTATTATTATTATTATTATTATTATTATTATTATTATTATTATCTGTTGTTGTTTTCAGCCTGCGTGGCGTTCGGTTACAGCCGAAGGACCATCTGGTTCGAGTTTACCCTCAATGGCCGCCGTATCTTCCACAGGAAGATAACCGGTTAGTAATTTGTTTGTGCGTCTGTTTGCACAATGTGTCAAAGTCTGATATTTTAGGTCCAGTTGACGAAACGACGTCGAAACAAGCCCTTTGGTCTATTTTATTTCACACCGGAGTCCCGGTATGTAACAATGTAAACGACAATCGAGACCCTCGGCGATTTCTTCGGAAATTGTTATTTTTCTGAAAGGACGGAAATGGCCGAGTAGTAACGATTGTGTAAACGAGTGACCCCGCCACTGGTGACACTATTAGTTTCTGTGATCACTTGGTGACATTGCAAGAGAAATCACACATGAAGAATCCTTCAATACTTGCATGGGTCTCAAGAATTCGTTTTTTCATGCGCCTGTACGATATATTAAGCCTAACACCGTTCATAACCTAGTTAAATCATTCGCTACTACTGTTGTTTTCTATTTTAAGTGAAGCATATCTAGTTTCTTTTTTAAGTGCGATTACAACCACTTTTACTGTGTTTCTTTTAAGCGTCGAAACCTCAGTCACCGGTGTGCTTTCTTTATTTGTAGTGACAAAGCCACCACCACTGTGCTTTCGTCATCGTATACCGAAGGTCCCCTTGGTGAAAGTCCACTGGTGTGTTCAAGTCTACAACGTGGACTTGTACAGACGCAGCATGTGTGTTAGAGTTGATGGAAAACTCGGCCTAAAGGTATTATGTCTGTTTCATCGTCACGG
>Ga0224511_10004901_pt1 | contig 10318 bp, 2 predicted proteins | sample SF_May12_sed_USG_2_FD_169988 | JGI IMG/M metagenome (GOLD analysis project Ga0224511, IMG submission 169988) | Sediment microbial communities from San Francisco Bay, California, United States - SF_May12_sed_USGS_8_1 | ecosystem: Environmental > Aquatic > Marine > Sediment | place: USA... | reverse complement strand
TTATCCGATTCGGACACAAGATATTCCTCAGAGACACGTGTTAAAAAGTGTTTTTGTTAATGCAACACGAAGACAAGGTCCTTTCATCCCATCTATCTTTCATGAAAAACGAGACCAGTGTTGACAATGTGAAACACGTTTTATGGCGAGACATATCCATTTTGGGCAGATTATAACGAATTTGAGCGACTTACAGGACACATTTACTTCACTTTTATTAGACCTGTTGTATCAATAACTTTTATTATATCCAAATGCACCGTTCGATGAGGACAAACACACCATGATGGAAAAAAAACAGAACAAACAAGAAACGTTCAGAAAAATATCTTTCTTTTTTATTAAGACCCATTGTATTAAAAAAAATGTAACGTGTTTACAAGTTAAGAGATTGTGGATTGCCAACCACAAATTATTTTAGCGATATCAGTTTGGTCAATCTTTGCACACGGTAATGGTCCACAACAGTTCGATTATCCATAAAGAGTGTGAAACCTAAAAGGGATTACAGCCACTCAAGACTGTCCTGGTAATACCAGACGCATTTCCTTGATTATGAATAGTGCAGAGACTGGAATCAAACAACATCGGGGAAAGCCTAACAGGAGTTAATGGATGAATAATGTGCCGGAAACACCTTAACATATATCATATTTACACTTTGTCATACTCCCCTGTAAGATACTGGCATGATTACGTTTATATCCTCTAATTAATAGTTCGACTCGGGAAATCGTCCGTCGTTTGATGACAAAAACATAATTAAAAACGAACCCCATTCATTAAACAAACAGACAAATCAACCATTATCGATATAGTGTCCAACAAAATAATTTATTGTTCTTGAAAAAAGATGTTTATTTAGGTATCATAACACACGACTTCTTTTCAGAGCACAGTACATTGATCATTTACGCGAGTGTGTAAACAAAAGCTGTCAAAACGACAACTTCTAAAATACTAAAATTTTCAAATTGAATCAGAATGTATTGCGCTTGTAGCACGCGCTGTACCCACACACGGGTCATCGAGCATTTGTTTGCCTCCATAAGGACGCATACTTGGAGATACGGCGACGTTGAAGAGGCTCTTGGTCTGTAATGCACATCAACAGTATTGCTTTACTGTGTCACTAACGTGGGCAATTCATAGAAAGAAAACTATTGAACATCTTCAACATTGAGTCGTTTGCCTACAAATAACGTAATAATGTTCGGCTAATAACGTTGTTTGTGTAACGTAAGCCAAATATATTTGTCATTTTGTTTTAAATGCTTGACTATGTATGGAAACCGTAAATTTAGATCTAGTATTAAAACATGGCGGTCCAGGTTACTGAATCAATGATTGTTTAAACAGGATGCTTTTGCTCCGATTTGGTCTTAAGGTATGACCATTCTAATGGACTATGAAGGACACACATTTGTATTTTTTATCAAAAAAAATAAACAAGTTTTTTCATTAAAATGTGATATATATTATGCTTTTACTTTTAAACCGTAGAAAAATCTTTTCAAAATGCAAGTTACCTATATTTGCTCAAATTAAATTAAAGGGAAGTAGTTTTACACCTTATTACCTCCCTTAAATATGAATAAAATGAAAATTTTCAATCTTGTTTATAAAATCAAAAATCCAAAAACTGAGAAAAGTTGTGCGGTTTATCGTCTTAAAATGCCATAGTTTTAAATAAAAAAAGGTTTATAAAATCTCCTCCTAGCTGCAAATATGGGAATCCATTAGGATGGTCATACGTTAAATGTTATTCAATATTAAAGGACTTCATTGCAGTCTGGTAGTGTAACTCACAAAAAGACAATTTCCTAAAACCTATATTTTCTTCTTACCAACGTATTTATTTATCAAAACTTATTTTGTGGTACCTTAATATGTTCTCTATCAATTTGGCAACTCGGTTTAAGATTGGAAGGTACATGTATCTGTTGAACAAGGAAACACGTTACTAACGCTTTTCCGATATGAACAGTTATAATTAATTTTAAATTAATTGCCAACCAATAAAAATACAAACTAAGGTACCACAATATCGATTGCCACGCCCTACACACGTCGACAAAAACAGCTTTTCGAAAATCTTTTTAAGTGTGTTACACGACCACACCTCAGTGTGAACCTGGCGAATCAAAGGTCCTTTAATTTCTGCCTGAACCCCAAATATAAATATCAACAGGTGCGTATTAAAATTATCATTTTGCAACACGAAAGAGAATTTTTTTCTCTTTCTATAAATCTGCAATACAGATGTTTCTAAAACAGCTGAACATCACTCAAGCCTGAATACCGGAATTAGTTGATAATGTATACCATGCTAAAAATGTTAAATGTTTTAAAGTCCAAAAGGTGAGAATCATTGATAAGACCACATAAAACAGATCCGTGAAGGAAAAAAAATCTATTTTGACCTTTCCAATACGGAATCTAAAATGGAAACTGTATTATTGTTATTGTAAAGTATCTTAATTGGTATCTCTAAGAGACGAGTGTTGACAAAGAAGGAGACCACACTTAAAACTCATAAGGCAAAATCCACCTTTTTCTACTAGATAAGAGTAACGGCTGTTCCAAGTTCAAAATTAAAAAGACCCCAAAATGATACATACACATAATTATGTCCCCCCCTCTGGGGGAGACATATTGTTTTTGCCTTGTCCGTCTGTCCGTCTGTCCGTCTGTCCATCTGTCACACTTCGTTTCCGCTCAATAACTCGAGTACCCTTTAATCCAGAGCCTTCAAACTTCATAGGGTGATAGCACTTATTGAGTAAAAGACCCCTATTGATTTTGGGATCAGTAGGTCAAATGTCAAGGTCACAGTAACCCGAAGAGTGAAATCCGTTCCCGCTCAATAACTCGAGTACCCTTTGACCCAAAGCCTTCAACCCTCATAGCATGATAGCCCTTATTGAGTAAAAAAACCCTATTGATTTTGGGGTCAATAGGTCAAAGGTCAAGGTCACAGTGACCCAAAGAGTGAAAACCGTTTCCGCTCAATAACTCAAGTACCCTTTAAACTAGAGCCTTCAAACTTCATAGGGTGATAGCTCTTATGGAGATAAAAAACCTTATTGATTTTGGGGTCAGTAGATTAAAGGTCAAGGTCACAGTGACCCGAAGAGTAAAAACCATTTTCCGCTCAATAACTCCAGTACCCTTAGACCCTGAGCCTTTAAACTTCATAGGATGATAGCCCTTATTGAGTAAAAGAACCCTATTGATTTTAGGTCAGTAGGTCAAAGGTCAAAGTCACATGAGCCCGATAAGTGACATACTTACCCTGTCAGTTTATCCCTCTGTCTGACTGTCACACTTCGTTTCCGCTCAATAACTCGAGTACCATTTTACCCAGAGCCTTCAAACTTCATTGGGTGATAGCCCTTATTGAGTAAAAGAACTCTATTGATTTTGGGGTCAGTAGGTCAAAGGTCTAGTTCACAGTGACCCGAAGAGTAAAAACTGTTTCCGCTCAATAACGCAAGTACCCTTTGACCCAGAGCCTTCAATCTTAATAGGATGATAGCCCTTTTTGATTATAAGAACTCTATTGATTTTGGGGTCAGTAGGTCAAAGGTCAAGGTCACAGTGACCCCATAAGTGAACACATTTCACTCAATAACAGGCGTTCTTTTTCACCCAGAGCCTTCAAAATTCATATAATGGATGTCCTTATTGAGTAGAGGACTCATATTGATTTTGGGGTCAGTAGGTGAAAGGTCAAGGGCACAGGGTCCCGAAAAGTAAAACCGGAGATCGCCAATAACTTGAGTTCCGCTTGACCCAGAGCCTTGAAAGTAAAAAGGGTAATAGCCCCTATTGAGTAGAAGAACCCCACTGTTTTTAGGTCTGTTGGTCAAAGGTCAAAGCCACAGGGGCCTGCCTAGAGTCAGGTGTGAAACTATCATAACCATACATATGTTCATATTTATATGTGCATGTTCTTCTTACCTTAATAAACGCTTCCGTTTCAAAACGGTCATATCTCGTTCTTTGTCTTCCTTCAATAGCGCGCACGGAGGAACGCGCTGGGGGGGGGAGACATGCGTTTTTCTCAAAAACATCTAATTTTATTTATTACACACCACAACATAGGAGTGTCTTACTAACTGTGCTCGCCAGTCCATCCTCAAGATCATCATTCATAAGCCTAATAAGATTTTATGGGAATACTTTAACAGTTGCGGTACAAATTATCGAGTGTGTACTGTGTTCTTATCTTTAAATAAAGAGCCTCCTTCCTTTTATAGTATCATCCTATAACTTCTATAAAGGGCAATGTCATACTTGTGAAGATCTTATGTTGGTTGGTTAATTGATAACGCCGCATTTTAACACTGAATAGGTAATATCACAGTAGTCAGTCCACTCCGCAATCGATTGGCATCAGCCAGCTGTGACGTACAACTGACACCGTCATGTTAAGCGTCAAACAGAGGGAAAGTTTGACGCTCCCGGTAGGTATCGAAACTCTGATCCTCAGCTTCCGAGTCCGGTGATCTAACCACTTAGTAATCCGGGGTGCTTAATTTCTCAACCATCATTTCCACCAAAAAGCAACGTCACTTTTTAAATGTAAGAATTTCCAAAAGATAATAATTATCATTATCATAATAGTATTTGTATTGTTATAACGCTTTTGTTGTCCTTAACGTTAATTATGAAGTTATCAATTTAGTTATTTTTACCATCGAATATCAGAGGTTTGAATTGTTGTTGGATAACATACATTGGTAATTTAACGTCATATTTTATAAGGTCACGATTAAATTTGTAAGGACATGTACTTTTTATGTTACTATTGTCACCTTATTGTCATCAATATTTTTGTCAACGTTGTAATTGTTTTGAAGTAGTTGTGCAAATTCGTGTTTTGTATAAATTTAATAAACTAAAAATGTTATTATGTATCAAATATTTTCTCATTCATTTATACTGGCATCCGCTGTAGTTAATAAATCGTTTAAACCGAAATATAAACGCTTAAGAAGATCAAGATATAGCGATATTATAACGCAGCTTAGTAGTTATAATGAAGCCGTGTGACTCTTTGTGTGATTTAACGAGTGTGACGGTATAAAAAGACGTGTGCTGACTTACAATTAAGCAATTAAATAAAGGGACATTCGTTTGATTGTAACAATGTTCATGTTAAGATTTCGAACTGAACATGGCGTATTCAACTCAACTAAAATTGCAAAAGTTTTTTTATCACCTTATTGGAACAAGTTTTACAGTCACTGACATAGCATAACTGAGTCGGCTGAGACATACTGGGCATGTAAGGCAAGGACTTATTGACGATTTCGAGTTGGGAGTTGCTTGGAGCAAAACTAGTGGACGTTTCTAAAGGTTATATGAAAATTCATAATTGGAAATAAAATAATTATGCGTTAAATGGTATCAATTTTTTTTCAAAGAAACACATCTTGCAGGCTTTACATACGGAGTCAAAATATGGGGCATCATGTCACAAAACCCAAACCCATTATGGCAGCGGAAAAATGGGATCTAACATTGTATCATTATAGAACGTTTATTATGAATTTATGTTCAAAAGGAATCTTCTATCAAGTATAAAGCTAAGACCAAACACTATATAATGGATGTATTGTACATTTACAATGTATTTTATTTAAATGTTGAATCAGACCGTGTTTTAAATTTAAGAAATTGAACCATTGTTAATCAGAAATATTACAGTACTCCTATAATCCGAATCTAGGGACACGTACAAGTAAGTTCGGTAATTAGATTAGTTCTACACACATCACAGAAAGATGCAATATGCACAGTTAAAGCACGTACACTGCGTAACTAATAAAACAGTTTACATTCTACAAACAGAATTATTCAAAAGATTCATTGATAATGAAAAACATATACACTTTAATATTTGGCTTGTTAAACCGAATGTAAAATAATCAAAGCTAAGGCTTGTTTCAACAGCAACGTCATCAGCCAATCCTCCAGATTATTATTCTTACGGTTAATTAACTTTTGTGGGAAGGAATTGACAGTTGACGTACACATTATTGAGTTTGATCCGTGCCCTTGTCTCCAAAACTAATAGCTTCCTTCCTTTATTATCACCCTATGATTTATATACAGGGTTTGGTCATATTGTTGAAATCTTCAGGTTGATTGGTTGATTGATAATACCGCTTATCAACACTAACTGTTATAACCTGATGGTTAATTAACTAACAAGCGTTATTGTGTTCATCAATACCATTTCCTTTACTCCGCAAGCGACCGACATGAGCCAGCTGTGAGGGAAAACAGAAACAGACTGAGCGCAATGTCATAAACCATCCCTTTGGGCTCGAACCCATGACCATCGGTTTAAGCGTCCGGTGCTCTAACCACTTAGCTAATCCGGGACGAACAAGATGTTTTGTACGCGTATCGTTTTTGCTACAATTGAAGACAAACTCTACGTAGACAAATTCAAAGGAAACATTTCATGATTTTATGCAAATAACCACTTTCCTCAGTACCTCAGCAATAGTGTAAGTACCATTTTAAATCTAAGTATTTTGTAACAAGTTGAAAAGGTTGTTTCGTAAAAGTACTGTAATAAATATGCATACTTCTTTCAAAAATGATTTCCCGATTCGGTTACAAGATATTTCTCAGAGACGGGTGTTAAAAGAGTTTTTTTTTTGTTAATGCAAAGTGAAGACGACGCCGTGTCATTCCATCTATCTCTCATGAAATAAGAGACCAGTGTTGACAATGTGAAACACGTTTTATGGCGAAACATATCTATTTTGGGCAGTACATAACGTATTTTAGCGAATTACAGGACACATTAACCTCACTTTTATTAGGCATGTTGTATTAATAACGTTTATTATAACCAAATGCACAGTTTGATGAGGACATACGCACGATGATGAAATAAAACAGAAAGAAACTAGTAAATTCAGAAAAATACAAGTATTTTTTATAAAGACCCATTGTATTAAATAAAAGGTAACCTGCTTGCACGTTTGTGGATTGTGGAATGCCAATTACAAATTATATTACCGATACCAGTAGGCACAACCCGTATATGCGGTAAATGTCCACAACAGTTTGATTACACAAGTGTCAATGAAGGGTGTGGAACCGATCCGATTACAGCAACTCAAGATGTACTGGTATTATATGGCGCATTTTCTAGATTATAAATATTGCAGAAACTGGAAACAAACAACATCGAGGAAACCCTAACAGGAGTTTATAGATAAATAATGTGCCGGAAACACCTTTACATATATCATATTTGCACGTGGCCATAACTCCTTACAGCTTTAGACAGTAGGAAAAATGTCAGTCACTGGCATGATTTATGATTTGATGAAGGTAACGTTTATATCCTCTATTTAATAGTTCGACCAACGTAATCGGTCGTCGTATTATGACTGAGTCATGTTTGAAAACGAAGCACCATTCAATAAACAAACAAATCAACCATTATCGATTTTGTGTCCAATTTAAGAATTTATTATACTTGAAAAAAGAGGTTTATTTTAGTATCATAACACATGACTTATTTTCAGAGCACAGTACATTGAACATTTACGCGAGTTTGCAAACAAAAGCTGTCAAAACGACAAGTTCTAAAATAATAATATTCTCAACATCAAGCAGCTTGCATTGAGCTTGCATCACGCACCCGTACAAACACAAGGGTCATTCAGCAGTTGTTTGCCGCCGCAAGGACGCATACTTGGAGATACGCCGACGGTAAAGAGGCTCTTGGTCTGTAATGCACATCAACAGTATTGCTTTACTGTGTCACGAACGTGGGCAGTTCATAGAGAGAAAACTATTGAAGATCGTATTACATCTTCAACATTGAGTTGAATTTATAATGTAATAATGTTCGGCTAATAACGTTAGACTTTGTGTAACACTCAAAAGTAGTTAGTCGAATATATTAGTCATTATTAATTTTAAAATGCTAGAGTAATTATTGAAACCCTAAATTTAGATCTAGTATTTAAACATGGCGGTTCATGTTACTGAATCAATGATTGTTTGATGCGTGGAAAAATATGCTTATGCTCGGGTTTGGTCTTAACTTTGTCATTCAATATTAAAGGGTCTCCACTGAGGTCTGGTGGAGTAACACACACACACAAAAAGAAAATTGTCTAAAACCTATATTTTCGTGTTACCAACGTATTTAGTGTATCAAAACTTTTTTGTGGTACCTTAAGATGTTCTCTATCAATTTAGCACTTCGGTTATAAATTGAAATGTACATGTATCTGTTAAACAGGGAAAACGCTACTAACGCTTTTCCGGTATGAACAGATATAATTAATTTTAAATTAATTGGAAACCAATTAAAAGACATATTAAGGTACCAGAATATAGATTGCTATGCCCTACACACGTCGACAACAAAAAACGGGTTTTCGAAAAATGTCTTTTTAAGTGTGTTACACGACCACACCTCAGTGGCGTCCCTGTAAGGTTGTATGCTTGAAATATTTATGTGTTCACATTTTGTCACTGATTATGATTAGGTTAGTCTATAGCCAATATGGCTTTCCTACAAGCATCGGAGTTGAAAAGACGACAAATTAATGCCTGATCTAACAATGTACTAACCAACACTCCTTATATCTGAGGGACACCGTCCTTTGGTGTAATATTAAGCTCGGAATTTACGCTCAACAGAAAAGTAAGAGGGTATAAACGACATCAAAACATTTTGTGTTGATTTTATCCTGACTCAAACTTCGCTCAGACAATATGATTATATAATTATTTTTGCTACATACAAAACATAAATGACTGAAACGTAACACGGGTGCGGTTGCGCTTTTGGTAATAGCGGTGTCGGCCAATCGAGGAGTCATGAGTTCGAACGTAGGTCCGGTCACATAACATTTGTTTTGTTGTGAACATGTAAAGATTTTTACTGCTATTTACCAACAACCACTTAATGTTGTGATTGTTTATCTATATTAATATAATTATTATAACAATACTATGTTTAGTTTGTCCTAACTTCTTTTTCCTTATCATCATCGTCTTTGTCTTCTTCTTATCATCATCACGAATTTGAGATGTCCGTCCATGTACACTTCAACTTCACTTTTATTGGACCTATTGTATCAATAACTTCTATTATAACCACATGCACATTTTGAACAAACTAGAACATTCAGAAAAATATCTTTCTTTCAATAAAGACCTATTGTATTAAATAAAATGTAACGTGCTCACAAGTTTGTAGAATCCCAAGCACAAATAAATGTTTAGCGATATCAGTAGAGACAACCCGTGAATACGGTCCAAGAAGAATGTGGAACCTAAGAAGAAGTTTACAGATAAATAATGTGCTCGAAAAACCGTTACATATAATCATATTTACAATGTGACATAATTCTCTACGTTTTTCAGACAGTCAAAAGAATATATATTGGTATGATTCGTGATGTACAGCATGTTACATTTATATCTTCTAATGAATACTGCGACTAGGGTAATTGGTCGTCGTTTTATGCACCATTATATAAACAAACAGACAATTCAACCATTAACGATACTTTGGCTAGTAAACCAATGTGTGATACTCGAAAAGAAAAACGTTTATTGAAATATCATAACACACGACTTAGGTTCAGGGCAAAGTACATTGAACTTCTACGCGAGACAAGTGTGCAAAAAGCTGTCTCTTCGAAGGAACTTTAAAATCACAATGTTTTCAAAGTGAAGTAGAATGAATTGAGGATTTAGCATGCGTCTTTGCACATAAGGGTTAATTGTTTGTTGTGATAAGGACACACGCTGGGAGAGACGGCGAGGGTGAAGAGGCTCTTGTTATGTACAAGTGTAATGCACATCAACAGTATTGCTTTACTGCGTCACGAGCTTGAGCAATATCAAGGCTCGTATTACATCTTCAACATTGAGTTGTTTTGCATTCATATAACATAATGATTGAGTAATGAAGTTATACTTATTGTGACATAAAAAGCAGTTAATAATTTAGTCATTATTTATTATAAAATGTCGGTATAGAAATCCTTAATATAGTATTTAAAACATGGCGGGTTATTTAGAGTAGCTGAAGTAGTATTTACTTAAAGCATCGTTCACACTGTCCCGGTGTACGTTTACAGCCGGCGGACCGGGGCGAACCGGGACAAATCGGGACGGAATTCGAGTGCGTTCATATATTCCCGGCAGTGCTACGGACCAGGCCCGGTTTGGGGCACAAATTTATCACGGTATGTCCCGGTAATGCTACGGTTTGCGACGGTGCACTCCCGGTGTAGATCCGGAGGCGCTACGGTGTGTC
>Ga0224511_10004900_pt1 | contig 10319 bp, 3 predicted proteins | sample SF_May12_sed_USG_2_FD_169988 | JGI IMG/M metagenome (GOLD analysis project Ga0224511, IMG submission 169988) | Sediment microbial communities from San Francisco Bay, California, United States - SF_May12_sed_USGS_8_1 | ecosystem: Environmental > Aquatic > Marine > Sediment | place: USA... | reverse complement strand
AAACAATCGCCTCTACAATTACTTAATCGACTCATGCATCCAGGATGGAACGCATTGCATTGCACATACCACAACAGGGTTTGTTCCATCTTCAATTATTGTTTGACTGATTGAAAGTATCGACACACACGTTTTTCCCTAAACAATTACTGAAAGACAAACTACGTGGTTGCATGATTTCATTAGGTATTCTTGTACTCACTCGACTTGCGATAAGCCTTCCGGCTTCCTTGGTTGTGGGATGTTTCTACTGTCAGGCGTTAAGTGCATTAAGGTAGTATATTTGTAATGGATGCACAGATTTGCAGCTAGGTAGTTTAAAAAAATATTTTATTTAAATATATATGCCATGAAGAGACGATCCACCACACCCCTTTTCACAGTTTTTGCTTATTTGATTTTATAAACAAGATTGAAAAAATCATTCTATTCATATTAAAGGGAGGTAATAAGGTGTAAAATTGTTTCCCTTTAATTTAATTTAAGCAGTATATAGGAAACTTGCATTTAAAAAATAATTTTCTATGGTTGAAAAGTAAAATCATAATATATATCACATTTTAATGAGAAAACTCTTGTTTATATTTTGATAAAAAATACAAATGTGTAACCCTCGAAGTCCTTTACAAATATTCTACCTTAATATTAATTGTTTGACAAATGCCTGGTATTTTTTTATTTTGTGTTCATTGTATAATTAATGCAACCAATTTTCCCCGATTATCTACAAATGATAAAACTGTTTATCTACATCAAAACAAGAAACAATGCACATATTTCGTAAACAAATATGTGAACCTTTTTTTCAATCTCCTGAACTTTCTTGTCAATTATGATACCTTGATTTAAACATGCATATGATTGGCAGAACTTTTACTCTCTTATATTTACATTTAAATCATTTTATTTATTTTCCAAATATAGATCTCACAACTATTAGTATCTATTTTGTACTTACATCTTGGTGTCAATATCGTTGTGCATGTTACCATGTCATTGTAAATGTGTATTATCTTAAATAAATATTGTTCAAACTAAACAATGCTCATATGTTGTAAACAAATATGTAAATATTTTTCTTTAAAAAATTGGTCTGTATTCGTCAAATAAGGACACTCGTCTTTTGCGACTGTCCGCCGTTAAACATGACGTCATCTTTGCATAATTACTGTGACGAGGATTGCGGCGAAAATCCACCAAACCTTGGTAAAGGACTACATGCGTCTTCGAACGATGCTGTCCTATAACTAGGTTATATTTTTGTTAACAAGTTAATCATGTCTGTTGCAGAAAACATCACTAAGACTCTTAATGTTTTGGCAGTCAAAATCTTAATTCGAGCAGCTGTTTTGTTGTTAATTAATTCTGTAAATAATGAACTGAATAAATGCATTTTCTGGCATGAAATCATTCGAGTGCATGTCTGCAAGTCTGCTAGCGTTTCCCGGGTACCTTTCAAACCTCCGTCTTACATAGCGTGTATACTGAATATTCGCACAAAAACTTAATCCATCCTGATATTTACATTTGTGGCGTAAACTAAAATGTTTCGTGGCTTTACGAGATCTACTAGTATGTAAATTAATTTTATTTTAAGAATTATCAACACTTTAAAAATACATATCTACGCCTTATAAGTTATAATAACTTTGCGGGCGCGAAAGGCATCAGCAACGTCCTTTTCTAATGGTAAATCGACTGAAAAATGATAAGCGATTGTAAATATATGAAATTGCAATACTGCTTCTAGTCGACAGGATTTTTCCGTGCCTGTTTTCTGTGTGATACCTAGTTTTTCCTGAAATGTCTACTCTCTTTCTTGTTCTGTAAATTATTTAAATAAATTTTACATTTCAAATAATTTATCTTCGTTATCATTCATGTATCGACCGACTGTCTTTATGTCTGCTGGACATAACACCTTTATCTATGCTAAGTTATACTGTGGTGATAGTTGTGGCTGCATATAAACGGTATACGGAAAAGTTCCCCCACGATTTTTGCTTGATTACGAATGAAAGACAATGAATTGCCACCAGAGGCGTTTGTTTTAAGCGAAACAACCCTCTACATAGTTGGGGAACTTTTGTCCGGGTTGGTACACTGCAAAATCGTGGGTGAAATTTTGTCCGGGGGAACTTTTGTCCGGGATTCCATATAACCAGCTTAAAGTTGAATTTAGAAGATGCACAGCTCTATTGAATGACTACCTACTATTTTAGGCGTGTTTATTCTGGTTAATTTGGGCAACTAATGATACAGCCTTGACTAAGATGCTACATATTTCTTGGCAATTCATGCTTTGATTGGTGCAACTTTGTTTTGTCTCTATTTTTTGTAATTTAGTGAGTGTGATGGAAACATTAGTTCTGTAAATAATTAGCTTGAATAAATGCGTTTTCTGTCTCGAGATCTTTTGAGTACAAGTCTACAAATAATTGGCATTTGTAATTAATTACATGTGATATACGTAATTGCCGCGTAGTTTGATGATAGAACGGGGTCTGTCTTTCGTGCCCTGTTAAAGCAGCTGACCTCCAGAATATTCTAGAAAATCATTAGTTATACAGATATTTCAAAATATCTCTTCAAATACATATAATAGTTGTTAGAAATCGAAACAACTGTAAAAACCTACATATTTTCAATTATTACCATCGGAATATTCCTACTATACATAACGGCAACTGCGTTAGTAACGCAGTAGATTATGCAAGGAAAAACGATGTTTTATCAACGATTTTGTCAACTTTCTCACTTGAATTAAGGGGTCAGTAATAATGTATTTCTCCACTGAACATAACTTGACCAGTATTTAACGTTATTTTTGTTCATTGTTTTTAGCATCTGGAGGTCAGCTGCTTTAATACCTTGTTCGCTTTTATTGTGTGATATCAATATGTCATGGTCTAAATTGACTTGCTGAGTATGTATTGTTCGTTTCCTTTATTATGCTGAATGTATCACGTGGCTGCTAAAATAATAAATGTCAATAATATGATAAACGGGCTGAACCAAACGCTGTAAAACGGCGATGAATTGTGCCGCCAGTGTCGCCTTCCTTTGAGAAGTCTTCAATTTATCAGTTTCTCTTGCATAGAAGATGTGTGAATAAATCAACAATAGCGTTAAAAATGTACAAATGATATTTTTGTAGTTGTTTATATTTTTTGCGTCTTTGATATTACGACATCTTAGAGGTTTTAAGTAAAACATCAAAAGTGTGTCCAAAAAGACATTGTTTACGTACTACTTTCTCTTTCACTTTCACCTAGAACCAAAACTCAAAAGTCTTTTGGACAAACTATTGATGTTTCGCTTGTAAAACTCTAAAATGTCTTCTGTTAATGCAAGAAGTTCAATACGGCTAAGCGTAAAAGGTATATTCTCAGTACATTTAGAGATCTGCTCGACCGCCAAAAATTCAATTGTTTTGGCTCATTATAGACTTATAATTAATTATTGTTTTATAATAAGCACTGGTACTTTTCAAATAATAAACAATACTTTACTGATGTAATTTCAACATGATTGCTTCTTCTTTTTTGAAAATCAAAAGGTAACTATCAGTGCACGTAATTAATATTCATAAGTAAATCACCACCTTAAATACAGATCTATCGAACCATAAATTTACCATAAATGTACCATCTAAATCATATTAACAGAGCACGCCAGAATATCTAGATACGTTGTTGATTTGTCCTATGATGTTATCGGCATGTAAGCCATTAGCTCAATTACCGCCTGTTCTGTTGTTAATGTTTGACAAATAAATTATTTAATTTCATTACCATATTCCGTGAGGTTTTTACATTGTGTATGATACCTCTCATTAACAAATGCACATAACTATATTTTACTGATTTTATTTATTTATTTATTTATTTATTCATTAATTTATTTAAAAAAAATATCATTAAACATTAGACATAAATTCAAACGTCTTAAATGTTATCAATATTCCATAATGAACAGAAAAAGTGGACAAAAAAGGTAAAATATTACTTCATCAGGATTTCACCACGTTTTTGCTCAAGTCATTATTTATTAACACAATAATTATTCATCATTCGCATAGTTTGTTAAAACAAAAATATTAAAGGGACCCTATACAATCAGGTCCGCTGTCACAAAAATGTATTTTTTGTGTTGTTATGGTCACGTGTTCAGCACACCAATGTACATGATATATTGATATTTCTTGCATATGGGACAAGGATTTCTTGCATATGGGACAAGGATTTCCGCACTAACTTCCGGTGCTGGAAAATGTCATCTTACACCCCCATGTAAGACGAGTCGCGTGCGATGACGTCACGATTTCCCGTGCACTACTTTTGTACAACATTGCATTTATTTTGCTCGGTTCTGGTCGTAAACAGTAAATATAGTATACAAATAGTAAAACATGTAATTTTACATCACCTCAAGTAATCGACAGCTGTCAATTTCAACTATATGACATAGTTAAATGCAAGTTTCTTAACTATCGACCGTGGGAAAATCCCGTCTTCAAGTGCGATGACCTCGAATCCGGACACAACGAAATCATTTCAAATGTTTAAAAAAACACATCTTACCTTTTCATTTGCGATGTCTTTGATGATGATTTGTAATAAATTCACATGTGTATGTGAATAAATCACAATAAAACACTTGCCGGGTTATCGTTTGGTACGAACTGCAATAGGTACGCGTATTCATCCATCGTGTTATGCAAATTCCAGACATATTATGCTGTATTTTAACGAAAGACGGTTTGCTCATTCACTTTATATTTTACCTGTTCTTAATATTATCACGAACTCTTGATTAAATATCCGAAATAAAAAGAAACACATTGTTTCGAACGTCAGACGATTTTATTTTAGAAAACACATGTCCCATAGCCGTGACGTCACGATGTTGTTGAATGAAATATCGCTACGCTCTACGTTTACTATAAGGAAATAGGTCGCGCTTTTGTTTATTGTTTTAGGCACCATGCAATTAAATGAAATAAAATATGCAAGAAAAAGTATCTAGCATGTGTGCCTGGTGTGGATGGGAAACTCCATCCCTCGGGATTCGTGCAGCAAGGCGGTGACTCGGCAAGCCTCGTCACCGCCTATGCTGCACTACGGCCTTTGGGATGGTTTTTTCCCATCCACATCAGGAACACATGGAAGATACTTATAGTCTTTTCTCCATTGGTGTGTTTCTTGGTTAGCACATTTACAAACACACTTTGCTTCCGGCCAGTGCCGATTTTGTACACGTACGTCACAGTTACCATGAAGACCGCAGGAAAGTTCCTTTAAAGAACGCGTTAAAGGCGCAAGCGTATGCCCCATTCACCATGAAGACCGCAGTAAGTTCCCTTAAAGAACGCGTTAAAGACTTAAGCGTATGCCCCATTCACCATGAAGACCGCAGTAAGTTGCCTTAAAGAACGCGTTAAAGAGTTAAGCGTATGCCCCATTCACCATGAAGACCGCAGGAAAGTTCTTTTAAAGAACGCGTTAAAGGCGTAAGCCCTTTTAATCGCATATCAAAGTGTATGTTTTCCTAATTATAGTTTATTATAATAGCATACTTTATTTGGGGAGGTTTTCTGCACTTTGCCCTACATTTAATTTATTTTTTAAATTGAGAATCTCTTTTATTCTAGTCCGTCGATATGACTTTTAGAAGGGAGATCACTGTGTAAGTGTTACTTATACCTTTCTACCAACACTTTGGTAATCGAATTATGCTCATGGGAGAAGATTGCAGCACGTCTCTGATTATGTCTGTACTTAGAGAAAGTCGGTAACTTATAAAAAGTAGTGTGTGCTGAAAAACAGACTAGATCTAGAAATATTCAGAGGTTTTTGTTATAATAATTATGCAAAAAATGCATTTTCTGTAAAATCTGCTATTGTTAATCTTTGTCAAATTGTTTCCTTACTATTGCCTTACAATTCTAATTCTTATATTTTTATTATGTCATCACTGCATGCCGAACATGTTTTTCGTATATTTTTTGTATTAATAACAAACCCTAATTAAAAGTATTGTTTTACATGTCAATGAACAACATAAAATGCTAACATGTGTTACGTACTTAGAGTTAAAGGCGAAAAGAAAACCAGCATGTTATATTTATACAGTAATATGTATTTAGTTGCCCTAGTGCCCGTGAACTCGGAGGGACAAGGAGCAATCATAAATACGTAATGATTTATTGGGTGGAAAACGGCTAATGTTAATCCCTTGTATTGTAATGTCAGCTTTACAAAAATGTTATGTTTCGATAACAGAGTAGAAATTATTGTACTGTAAGGATGAAAGTTGCCATGGTTTTAATATGTGTTGATGTTAGTAAATTCTGTACATTATGAAGGAAACCCATTCTAAATATCGAGTTGCAGGCTTCGTTATTAATCGTACATGTATATTGATACTTTTGCGTATTTATATTTTGTCAATGTTGATTATATTGATCAAACGATTAATAATATCTATGAAGAAAGGTTACACTTTTTTTTAGATTTTATTGTTTATTTCAGTCTCATCTTTGTACAAATCAAATAACAATACCACATAAAACGCACAACAACGTAGGAGGTTAGAATAGGCTTGGATTTTCTCGAGAGAACATAACGAACCTAAAACCGTCGCGACGTTGTATTACTAGGGCGACCGACAAGAGTGTAGGATTGGATTGCGTGCGTTAGAAAGTGACGTGTTTGATATGCTGTTGTTTTTTATATTATCAAAATGTATGTGTATTATGTATGTACCAGAGCACGTAAGTCGTCTTGGCCTTGGAGTCTTAGGAAATAGGGCAAAACACAGCTCTAAACTAAACCATGAAATACGATATTGACAAAAAAAAACGCAGACAACAAAGTCATTCCGGGATACCTGCGTTGCAGATAACCCCCTAAAGCTTTTATAGTTTGCACATGTGAATTCATAAAGTTCCCGTTCATTTGCCAAGTGCAAAAAGTGTTGGTTGTTTAAACAACGAACTACTTAATTACCTTCAGATCCCAATAATAACGTCAACGCAAATCCGCCTATAGCTTTGTATTGTTCCAGCATCAGTTCGTGATTAAGTATATTTGAGGTTGTCGTGTTGCAATTGGACCATAAAACACACAATTCTGAGATATATTATGTAATTTACTGCTTGACAAACGCATCGCCTATATTTTCTGGCGTTCTCTGGGGATGGAAGCACTGTTGTCGCTTGTTTGTCTTCAGGTTCTTACAATTCATGTGTTGTGCTGATGATTAGGTCTGTATCTGTCATTAACAACTGTTGTTTCACCGAAATCACAGGTTGCGAGAATGACTTGGCGGTGTATGGTTTTTGAAGTTGCACGGGAATATCAATCAAACGGCGTTAGAAATCACCGTGGTTCAATGTGTTCGGAGTCAGATTTTCCATTCTGAAAACCCGAGGATTCATTCTACAGGTTTCTTAATGAAGAAGAGGAGATAATTGTTTTAAAAAGTAACACTTGCGAAATATAGCAACTTGAGTGTATATATAGCGCACATTTTAAACCACTTTTGTATTCTGAAGCATACTTATTATAACTTTTGGAGAATATAATAGACTTCGCAGTTATATACTATAACCAATTATATGTGTTCTCCATGTCGTTTTCTTATCTGCATAAACTACTCTCCAAAAATGTGATAGCAGACTGCTGATTAAAATCCTTTGGGTGGATTGATAGTGACAGTTGACTAAACAGCAACGATTTTATTATACACGTTTCAATCAAAACGCGAACGGACGGAATTCCTAAATCCGTAGTTGACCTAGTTTGTGCTGGGCGTTCCCCTGGTGTGCGACAATGGACAGGTTGCAGTTGCACGCGGAGCGCCAGAGAGGCATGTCCATATGTCCGCGGTCACCCTCGCCTGATATGGGAAGCCAAACGAAAGTAGGTTCAATGAAAAATCATGATTTCTTTACCATTCATTTCATTTATAAATTTAGTTTTTTTTGTTTGCGTGGTTGTTTCTGTGTACTTTGTTCTGTATAATAGCTGGTGTAAAGAACCTAACATGAGTAGGTTAAGCCATTTATTATTAACGTTGTATTGTTTAATATTAATTTTGTTGACCTCTTTCTACCTAAGCCTTCTGATATTGACAGCCTTACGAACAAATATTTTTCAATTTTATTTATTGTTTTTATATGTACATTTCCTTTTTTTCATGTTACGATTGATTACCCACATGAAGTCAAACAAAAGCGGCATTTTATGAATTATTTTTGCAATACGAATAAGTAAATAATCTCATTCTCGCAAAACCTGCGCTAACTAGGTTAATATGTAAACCGGTATATTTATCATATCAACTCAAATAGTTATCTACTAATAACACTCAAACAGACACTTGCACATATATTTTATAGGACTCTCTACCTGTCTTGTGATTATTTTTATGAACTTTCATCTCAGCGCCCTCGGTAGGAAATCGGCATTTTATTTCTCATGCCTTTTTTATGTTGACCACCTGGACCTTCGTACTTTTAAGTTTCTGCATAAATATTTGAGAATGTTTACCTCCAAAAGATAGCTTCCGGAGTGTGCTTTCTTAAAACACATGCCTGACACAGCATGAACTGTATTTAATTTCGGACACCCACTTTCGGACATCGCTCTGAGTTTGCCCTGAACCGTTCGGGTCGACCTTTTGAATCCTCCCCACTGGGCAACACCGCGATATATATCGGCAACCGGGCTTCAAACTGTTCTATGATTGTTTTCAGACATTGTTTGTCAGCGGGTCAATCAAGATGCTATGGATAAATAAACATACCTTCAGAGTTCTGCACTGGTGTTCAAAAGTAAATGATTCGTTTGACGATATGATGATGGTTCTGTTTACGGCACATTTCTTTCATGAGCGTCTAAGTCTTTACTGTTGTAAGTCTTTACGTGTTACTGAAATAAATATGTTTTCTCGTTTAAGGACAGTACTCAGTATATCTTAATGTACAAAACTTTAGATTACTCAAACATGTTGTAACAAACTGTTATTATTCATTAAGTTACCTGCGCAAAAATATTACATGTTTAAATACATATTTTTGTTTACATAACTTAAAGTTACCATCTAGACAAGAAGAGCCCGTTAATTTCGTATTACAATAGAACGTGTTCGTAAGAACAATGTACATGCACACTGCGTTGCATATAGTTTATCATCATGTATTTTGTCTCACCCCCCGGCGACGGTCAGCCGACTGATCGCTAATGGATTGGCACGTGCTTCCATCGTATCAACAAACACGTGTAATGGGATATATCTGTTTCACACGGGTACTATGATTACTGACAAGACAAGTGGTCTATCAGTCGGGACCGTAGTCTTTAAGTCATTGTTTCATTTATTAAATCTTGAGTCCCATCGCTGGGAGGGTGCAGTTGTCACGTGTATTGGCGATATGAATTAGGACGCCGGGTTATTCAGTGCAGAACTAAGGTCGGCCAATGACTACCTTTGAACCCGTTGAAGGAATCAAACACAGCTAGGGTCTATGGGTATTTACTCTTCTACGGTATATTCACATGACTGTGCAATGTGGAGGTCAACATTTGATTTTAGTGAAACATTTTATTAAACCATTTCGTTAAAAACAATATGATTATTTTTCCAAAAGTCAATGCTATGATTGCAACGTAGAAGGAATTGTTTCCGTTAAAATCCGTAAAACGACATAGCAAGCACTCTCCAGAATGAGGATAAAAGATTGGAACTTACCAGCATTGGATGAGGAGGAGGTTTGCACTTCTAGTTTTACATTTACATTAAACACACGCGTCTTTTATTTCGTAAAGTATTTATGTCGTAACATGCATTGGTTTAACAAGTTTGCATTGTTTATTAGTTTGAACAATACATAATTATGAAAATTCGTTATGTACATGTTCACTAATCATACTGCAAAATTTGTATCAAGGGTATCAAGATACAAAGCTAGCATATTTAAAGCAGCTGACCTCCGGAATATACAATGTACTAAAAAATCATTAGTTACAAATATTTCAAAATATCTCTTCAAATATATAGTAGTTGTTAGAAATAAAAAAATCTACTTGTTTCCACTTTTTTGCATAGACAATTCGCTTTTCTGCCATCAGGATATTCCTACTATACATAACGGCTACTGCGTTAGTAACGCAATAGAATATGCAAAGAAAAACAATGTTTTACCAACAATTTTGTCAACTGAATTAAGGGGTCAGTATAATAAACTTCTCCACTGAACATAACTTGACCAGTATTTACCGTTATTTTTTTTTCATTTTTTAGTTTTTGAGCAT
>Ga0224511_10004898_pt1 | contig 10320 bp, 7 predicted proteins | sample SF_May12_sed_USG_2_FD_169988 | JGI IMG/M metagenome (GOLD analysis project Ga0224511, IMG submission 169988) | Sediment microbial communities from San Francisco Bay, California, United States - SF_May12_sed_USGS_8_1 | ecosystem: Environmental > Aquatic > Marine > Sediment | place: USA... | reverse complement strand
CCTCAAAATATAAAAAAAAATAGGTAAAAAAACTTAAACGCTTTGAGCGGCGTGAGAACGCTGAATGCGCGCTGTGTGCGATCCGTATGCGTGCTGTGGGCGCGCCGTGACGTATCGATCGACGCTGTAAGGACGTTGTGTGCACGCTGTACATTACTGGCAAATGATATTTTCAGGTATGTTTCGCGGCGACCCCACAGCGCGCTGGTTTTTTTTGAACGCTGTACAAACGCTGTGGCATCGCCGTTTGGTGTAACAGGGGCTTTAGAAATAAATCGCGCGTTCTTGAAAATATATGCAGAAAACACGTTGTTAAACACGGGAGACTATTTATGTAGTGATGTTTTCGGGAATATGTATGAGTTGTTTCCCTTCTATTTTTCACTCGTTTGTATTTTCGGAAAACCATTGAGCTTATCTGGGTCAAAGTTAAACAAATAGGACTTACTGTCGTTGTGCATTATTATTTACTATGTGTGTTAATAGGCAGAAGTATGCATCTTTTATAACATGTTAAAACATTTTGCATGCAATTTTGTATTAGTAATGCAGTATTGTCATTACTGAAAGAGTCGAAAAATCATACCTAAAAATAGAACTTTTGGAAGATTGCTCTTTAAATAGTTTTCGTGGAAAATGGCTATTAATATTTTGATTAGGAAACCCGCTTATAATCACGTGACTTGTGCGACTCCGCTCAGTGTTTGGAAACAAATCGAAGCGATAGCACGTTAAAAAGTCTTGAAGACTAATAATAAATAAAATTTTACAATCTTTTTTTGTGACGGACTGAATTTTATCAGGTGAGTTTTATTATTTATATATGATTGTTAGCCCGTCCGATGCAAATTGCATGGTTTGATGTCTGCATGTAAAACTTAATTGAATGCATCGAGTTGCTATTTTATTATTGTTATTAAATTATCGGATCTTAAATAAGTTAAAAAGTGTTGGTGAAGTAATTAATGCGCTTAATGATTTGTTTATTGAAGAGTCGAATAGATGTAATAAGCATCTAACAGTGTCTATGACATATTTTGTAGGATTTGCATGTATATTTCTATTTATATTTAACATTTCATGAATGAAATACGAAAGTGGAATTTTAGGAATTATAGTAAATGAGTGCAAGATGCATGTATACATGTTCTTTTGCTACTGTTGCTTCTCACCGCTGTTTTCTAAAATGTACTGAGTAGACGAAAAACGGTCATTGCATTTAGAGCTTATCAGTTTAAAAGGTTGTATACATACAGACACAGGTCTATGTAAAATTATGGAATCTTTTAAAAGTGATTTGATTATCCATTTCGAGATCTCTGTCAGGTTAACACTTTTTATCAGATTAAATGATCTAGATTAACGTGTTTTAAGTAGAGGCTAGATGAGAAATTTGTCCAAAAGTGTGGGTAGAGTAAGAGGAACAAACACTCATTCAATTTCTGTTGTGCACCTTTTTGTGACTGCCATTTTCCAAAAATAGCGCGCTGCGCGTGATGTACATCAAACACCAGCATTGCCCGGTCTGTTTATTGCATTTTTGCAAGAAAACGCTAGGCACTGGCTTTGTTTATGCGCTAAATCGGTTTTATTTACAGAAAGTCGTCACCCAAACTAAATACAAGATGTAATCGCTCTTCATTCCTAGGTTTATTTTCACGGCTGCTGCACAGTGGAGATGGGAAAATGGGTTTTCCGAAACTTTCGCTACTGCGTTGTCGGTTTTTTGCGGCGCACTGATGAGCTATATATATAATGTACATACAGCATAACATTATAAATATGTAACAACGGTGTAGATAGGTCAAGATCTATATTTATTTACTTTGATACAATTCTAGGGTATTTAAAATAGACTTCATGTTACGCTGTAACGTTCATGCAGATTATGAAGAACATTAAACATATTATCTAACTAAAACAAAATTATTTAATTGCGCGTCCTTAATTCCGAACTTATTGACAACATGCTCTTTTTCAAGTACTTGCATGCGTTACACAACTGACACAGCGAAGAGATATTTTAAATACCTCTTGAGTGTACCATATGTCTTTGTATATATACTAGTAGTCGCGTTTAAAGCAGCTGGCATTGATGATCATTGATGGCATTCAGTTACCTTTGAGTATAATTTCCTTAAGAAATGGCAGTACACTTTGATGGAAATGAAAATTGGGAAGAAATTCGTATGCCACAAAGAATTTAAGTATGTTCTATATACAGCCGTTGATCACGTGTAATGCATGTGGTTATGGCTAACTTATTAATATTTACATTACCTTTTTCGTATTTGAAAAGCGAAAGCAATCAATTGCTCAAAACAATTACAAACTCTGATAACTCAGTGAATAATGTTACTTTTATTATTTTAAAACCAAATATAAATTTAAGTAAGCACGTCGCTTTAAAATGTCACAGTGCCCTTATTGTGCGTACTTAAGCCGGGTATGGATCGAGCGAACCTTGATCAGCGTTTTGCCTACGATAAATCTGGTCGATACTGCACGGGCCCGTTCCCGGCCATTGATTGTAGGCCACTACCCGGCTAGCTGGAAACATAGCCGTTTAAAACTTCCTTGTTTTGCAGGGTTGATAATAAACACCGCTTTGCAAGGTGTATATATATATATTGGCGGTCTTGTGTTCATGTTACTATGTCATATATCATATCGCCCTGTTATCTTCTTGCTAAACTGTTAATTTTTTTATTATCTTTGTTTTGAATATGCCTAATTTAGCTTGTGTGAGCACATATATATCTTCTATATTGAAATACCTGCCCTAAAAAAGTCAAACAATAACAAACTTAAAAACAACCACGCTTATTAAACTCCAAAGGACGTCTGATTATTGTTCAATTTAATAATTTATTCTAGGATGCCGCGCGGTAGACCAAAGAAATCGAAAACCAGCCGTCAGGCGACCCGGCGCATAGACCGGAAGCCGATCCGGCCATTGGAAAGGAAGAAGATGCGGCCGTGGTTGCTGGAGATGCTTGAATCGAACGAGTGTTCCCAGCTGGCCTGGTACAAGAAGCGGGAAAACCAGTTTAAGGTGTGGTGGAAGCACGCGGCCGGCCAGACGTTCAACTTTAACAATGACGCCAGTCTCTTCCAGAGATGGGCCACGCACACCGGTAGGACATTATAGGACTTCTTAGTTGATAACGGAAACATCTACGCTTGATTTCCGGTCCACCAACATTAGAACTTTATGCTCAATACATTAATGCAAAATCATATTTACAATGTAGTTTGCATTTTGTAATATCATTGATACGTTCTAAAATTGTCTCCGAGTGTTCATTTTTGCGTAATAGTACGTTTTTAATGAAAATCTGAGTTTAATACAGGCAGGGTACTAGGTACAAAAAGTGTATGTGTCTGCAGAATATCGTTTTTTTTTCATTCAGGGAAGTTTTATAAAGGCGACGAGCCCGACCCGAAGAAGTGGAAAGCGAATTTCCGGTGCGCTCTTCACTCACTTCCGGACATTGAAGAAGTGAGGACGCTGCGAGTGAAGAAGGGCAAGGATGCATATAGGGTCTACAAGCTGCTGGATTACAGCAAGAAAAAGAAGTCCGCGTCAAAGAAAAGGACACAAAAAGGTTTATATAATTATATTAATATGCAATGCAGTTAATTTTCCGTGTTGACCAATCGATATCTTAGTTATTTAAAACATCGCCCGTAAAGGCCTTAGCTTCCGTCAATGTCGTAAATATTAATTCCTAGTATTGTCCAATAATGCCTGAACTGACACCTAGCGGACACTCTTATGGTACTTATGGTACTTGTGGTACTAATGAGTAAATGAATGGGCTTGATATTCATTGATATTATTAAAATCATAATTGCCATTGTTACATTCTAAGTGGTAATGAATAAAAATGAGTAAGTAGTAAAACCTATTCATGTACTTGACATAATTATTGTGTAATTACAGAAGATGATTCGGACCTGAGCGAAATTGATGAACCGGAAGTCGGCGAAGTTCTGCGCAATCTTGTCGGCAAGGGTTCTGGCTCAAGTGACGGCGGCACCAGCCCCTACAGCGACAGCCACCACTCGGATTGGGAGCTTGCGGACACAAGGAACCAACCGGAAGTAGAACGATCCCCGCAACACGAGGGGGAGGAGGAGCACTCTCCCCTGCCGAAATTTGAGGAGTTCTGTCAATTTCCGCTTGGTGAGGATTTGTTTACTTATAAATGTGTACAGCCTATTCTTGTTTGTTTTATATGTGGCGTTTCATGGTTTTGATTACAAAAGTTTTGTTATTCGATATTTACTTTTGTAAACAGCTAACAAAATGATTCAAGGGTCTAGTGACAGCGATACCAGTCCCTATATTTATTATTATTATTATAAATATAGATAAATGTTCGCTATATAGTTATGTACTATTCTACCATTAATGAATTATTGTATGCCATTTTCTGCATGTATTAGTATTAAATATATGGAGTTTTTACTTAACATTCGTAGTTTAGTTTAAGGAAAATAATGACAGTGTTACTTATTTGCACTCATGTGTTTGAGATAGCATACGGCACTGCACATCCGTGCATGGTTTGGCAAAATGCCAGCTCGCCGGCGCTTTATCAATGATGATGAATTTTTCCTTTGATTAGAACCTTTATGAAAAATCCGTGCATATGTTGATAATTGTACTTGAAAAGTCTTGAGAGCTGTCATTGTTGACATCTCCTAACACCGTGTGCTATTTGTCTGTGGATAGACATAATCTCGTGTCCTTGGTATGCCATTGTAGGCACCTACAAAAGACCACGAATTTAACGTTACGACCTTGGACAGAAGGCGAATCTTGAAAGACTTAAAAACTATTGTTTTCTACTTTTCATTAAAATGCAACGATAATGACCCAATTCTCCGAAAACAATTAATTAAACTTGGCGTGGGCGTTTTCTGAAAATTGAACCTTTTTCCGGTGATTTCAAATACACTTAGCACTATGTACAGCTAGTGCGACAAAAATAAGCTAGGCAGTGTCAATTGTAACTATCTATACATATTTTGTAAATCAAATTTCAGTTTTAAAAACCTGACGCTCTTTACGTTGAATGCGATCAGCACATTATTTGCAAAACGTTTGCAAATTAGATTTGTGCAGAAAGAAAAAAAACTTAAAATACTTGATAGCTTTTCAGAGCATGAAAATACCGCGTTTAAAGTTGTATGAACCATACAATTACACAGCCCCGCTTTCTTTGTGAAACTGCGAATGGTCTCAGTTTGATCTATAAACCATTAGATTCTTACTTACATAGTTAAATACTGCATTTTAGGTCTTGAACCTGTAGCGGACAAGGCGGCGGTGTACACACACCAGGAAACCTCGTCAGATTGCTCCTACATTGCAAGCGATGAAGGTATGGATTTCTTGTGCCCTTTTTACACCGGACCAGCCAATTGTGGCCTAATTCCGACTAATAAATATGAGTACCTGTCTAGTTTTATTTACCGATGTTAGAATAAGAGTTTCTTTTATATTGAACGCTAGTAACATCAAAGCATAAAAGAAAATAATGTTGGTTTAAAGTTTCAACTATGAGTAATGCTTGTTTTGATCAATATCGAACAATTGGCGTTTATTCACCAACTACTTGGCATTTTTTCCATAGTACCACCGTGCAATTATGTCAAGGAACTTTGGGTTGCCTTATGATATACATGTGTAGTTAGAAAACCTGGGATGGATACATGTATCTGTCCACAGACGCCTAATTTGATCTCCAAAATGCGGTAACTTTAGAAACCCGTTAAAACTAATTATACATAAACTTGATCAAAAGTGCTTATATGACTTCAGACCAGATGAGCGAGTACGAAGGCTACCAACTGACCATTAAGATCGAGCCCGAGGGGTACCATATCGTTGACAACGGCTGGACGCATTGTGATGGTCAAACTCACCTGCTCTTGGAAGGGGTCCTTGGCGCGAACGATGACATTGTGATGGCAGACGATATCGATATCAAGGAGGAGGTTGTCATGTCGGAGAACGAGGGGCCGTCCGTCATCGTCATCCCCGACACGCCCTGGTACCAGGTACGGTTGCCGGCTCAGTGGTTAGCTATATCGAGAGTTTGGTGCAAAAATAGTGTAACTTGTTATATAAAAAGGTAGTTACAATAATTTTGCACCAAGCTTTCGATATGAAATATTGCGATGTTACTCGATCTTTTTACTGTTTCACTTTATATAATAGAATCAATACCTTTTATAACAAAACAAAATTAAATTATTAATTAATTAAAACTTACTACCGTAATCAATAGAGGGACAATTTATATTTTTGTTAATATCGAGAACCAATAAAAAAACTATTTATATGTAGGTTAAACCTGGTTTGTTACATGTATCTACACATAAATAATCGTGGGTGTTGCTAATGCATTGTAATTGTCTTTTATTCAGGAATACTCGAGCATTGAAGACCTTTGATTATCCAAGCGTTTGATTAAATGTGGATAACAATTGTGACAGTTCAGGTGAAATTGCAATTCCGAAAATTAACACTCCTGCCAGATATACTGCGCCATAATGACATTTTCTGAATGCGCTCTTTCTAAGTAGTTGACAGAAAAAAAATGTACTGGAGCATGGCGCTATTTAGTCCCACGGCTCAATGGCAGGCGTTCTGTGAATATGTTGTTTATAGAATGTTAACGTAATTCACGTTTGCGGCCTCAAGCACCGTGACGTCCTGTCTTCGCAACATGTTGACGTCGCTATTCGAGATCTCGCGGCGTCACGAGATCTCGGTCACGTGTGAAGGAGCGAGAAACACGCCGCGTGGACATGGCCCGTGTACATGTACGGGCGTTCCGGTTTTAGGCGTTGATAGGAGGAGATTGGTGGATGAACTATGTTGGAGTTGTGTAAATGGTTGTTGTTTTGTTCTTTTTGGTGATATTGATAAGTGTGCTAACATTCATAGTTGATATTGTTGGTGGTTACTGGTTAGGGTTTGACATTTTCTATAAGTGGACATATAAGTTTTGTTTTCAAATATCTAAGTTTTGGTTGCTCTCTCTATATATGAACCAAGAAAATCATGGTCAATATGCAATTGAAACACATGTATTTTGACTTGTACTAAACTCTTGACAAGTTGATAACAGAAATATGTGCAATAATAAACCGTGAATATTATCATACTGTGATTTTATTTTGCTTTATCATGTCACTTGCTGATAACATGTATAGCATTGTGTACATACTATATGTATATTTTCGCAATAAAACATCAGACAAGAGCTTTAAGTTTACTTGTACCTCAAGATAAAGCACAATATTTAACTCATCTAAAGCTGATTTCCTAAACAAGGTCAAGCGCCGGAGTATCAGGTATCTCTGGTTATTCTCTGCATGCGATAAACTGCTGCATGAGTAGATTCTACGAAAATGGATTGCTCCACTTGAAAGGAATTCTTTATTTGAATTCTTCAGGTATACATGTATAATTGCATGACTTTATAAGTATGTAAAACTGAATTGAAGTCGACCAATTATATTGCATATCTTTATTAACTCCTTCGCTATTAGTCAAACTATAAGGAAGAGACTACCAGTCATACATTTGTTAGGAAGAACACGCCGGAACACACTACTCAACAGTTCTAAATCGCCACTTAGTTTAAAGATTTTTCTAATTAGATGTCCATTGTTAAAAAAAGCAAGAAGGGCACTTTGAAAACGTTTCATCGTCAACATGGTACAGCCAAAGACAATGGTTACAGCAACTATAATCTCCACCATCAATAGAATACAAAAGTTGCGACTAAACTCCGTTATATAAAAAATAAAAGTCACGTTCTGACAATGTTACGTATACACGTTTGGAGGTATTTCGCGTAGCCGCCTCCTGCTGCCAGCATAGCAACCAGTATTGGTGCTTAAGTCTGTACGGAATGTGATTTTGATAGTGAACAATAAGTACCCAAAAATCTCATATCATGACGCTGATGGGCGCTTGCTGTATGCTGTATGCTGATAAGTCCAAATATGTTTTCTTGGCGATCGTATAGTTTTAGAATATTTATTAGTACGCTTGTGAGGAAAACACAACCAGGTTCGACCTTTTTTTGTTTAATGACTCGATAACGTTACAATAACAACATACATAAAATGACGTAACGAAAACGTACACAATCGCGGCGGTGGCGTATGACGTCGCGCCAAATAACAGTTCACGACATATGTTATTATTTAAATTGTTTCCCCGAGGAAACCAATGTTATCTTAATTGTGCCACGGGTTAATCATATTTGGACATTTTATAGCTACATGAAAGGGTGTGCAACGGGTAAATTGTTGGCATGTGGAGGGGTTGATAACATAGAAATATCGGCCGGCACAGCAAAGACAGCCCAACAACTTAATTTATACTTAAACGTTGTTATAGGTATTACTCAACGGTGAACTCTTGTTGAACTTTGCCATGAAATGTCACAGCAATCTATATGGTTTGGCCCTGCAGTACTGGTCACTTCTTTAAGCATGTGTAAGGATTAGTGGATAATTTAAAGTGAGACGAAAATGTAGTTAAAAGCTATGAGTGGGGCTCACGATCAATAACTGTATACATCATTGATCCTTCAAATGGCCTGCAAAACTTCACACAAGGAGCATGAGATCCTCATGCAGCGTGCGCCATGTCACGGCTCAATGCATAATGATAGGATTCCTAAGTTAATATAGATATAGAACCCCCCCCCCCTTATGAGTAATACCTTTAATGGGTTGTATGTTGTTGGTGGGGATGCCATATCCTATATCAGGTCTGTCAGAATGATTCGATTGTTCTTTAACTTACGTAAAACACCATTGCAGCATGCACATTTTGTGACTTTTAGTCTAAGGGTATGTGTGGAAATGTTATCTTCCTATTTTATATAAAGTGGACACTCGTGATCACAATCGTGTTACTTGTTGATAATAATTTGCTTTTCAATTGCCTTAAGTGGGTTTTTAATTTATGTAATAAATAATAAGTGACAAAACGTTTGAAAACATGTATTATATCTTAGTTGTTACACGTCAATTATTATTGCCACTGGCTCCTTTTCCGATAAATGGGAAAAACGGCCGTCAGTTTTTACTTCCACACATTTTTGTGCTTATTTTCAAATCTGGTTGCGTAAAGTGAAAATAATGTCATGTTCGTTTCATGATCACCGCAAATATATTAATGAAAAAGGTACATTGCTTTGTATTGCTTGACTTAATCATAAGTACTTTCTTGTAAAAATGTCAAACTTTAAAGTTGTATTTCAATTAGATTTATAATTTATATTTTAATCAAATATGAGAGAAAAATAACCAAATCATTCACTGGCGGATCCAGGATCACCCGCCCATGCCCAAAACGCTATTTTTCCTCATTTTCTTTCTTCGTCCCCCCCTCCCCCCCCCCCCCCCCCCCCCCCCCCCCCCCCGCCGTTGACAAAGTCTACGCCCCCTTAATCCTGGAACCGCCACTGTCATTTAGTTTATAAAATGCAATCATATTGAAAATTAGGCACAAATATTGACGGCCGTTATTTTTTCCATTTATCTAAAAAGGAGTCTAAATATTACAAATTACAATTTGCATCGTCAACAAGCTTGCTGCGAAATGTTCACACACAATCGGGACCCCTCGGTTTTTTCTTCGGAAATAGATTTCCGAAAGTTACGGAAATGGCCGAGTTGTTACAATTGGTTCACACATAAGAGCACCTCATTTCCAGCCACATATTATGTTTTGCAAAATATTTGTAAAATTACTTTTATATTAGCCTTGGTTTATTTAAAATCAAATATCTATGTTTCGACTTACCCAACCCTACATGTATGCAGTAGGCATAATAGTTGGCGGAACCGGTATACGGACATTTGTTCACCCGTGATTTTTGCAGGGGTGGACATTCGTTCACCCGTTGATTTACCATCCGGACATTCGTTCACCCATACAATTTATTGTTTGATGTCATTTGTTCCCAGACTGAGTAACTGACTAGTAAAAGGCTTATAAAGAAACATTAAATAGTGTTTGTCGTAACATATGTTTTAAGGTTGGCTTTGCACGTGTGCCTGTAGCTAAGGTGTTAAGTTAATTATTTTTTTCAACACCAATTAAAATACAATTTAAAGGTCGGTGCGTTCAAATGATTACAAATACAAGACAATTAACTGCCGCCATAGGTGTTTGTTTCAGCGCAACAACGCATTCTTAAATTGACAATGTTTTCCCAAACTTCCATAATAAAACTCCAAGAATCATCCAGAGGTCAGAAACTCAGCTATGAGAAC
>Ga0224511_10004897_pt1 | contig 10321 bp, 6 predicted proteins | sample SF_May12_sed_USG_2_FD_169988 | JGI IMG/M metagenome (GOLD analysis project Ga0224511, IMG submission 169988) | Sediment microbial communities from San Francisco Bay, California, United States - SF_May12_sed_USGS_8_1 | ecosystem: Environmental > Aquatic > Marine > Sediment | place: USA... | reverse complement strand
TAAATGGAAGCCACCACAGTATCAAGAATCTGATTGATAGTACAGATCCCCAGAAACTTGACCGAAATGGCAGCGCTGTTAATCTGAGTCAGGGTGAGTTACCGGAAACCAGCATCCCAGAACTATACTCCATTATTCGTAAAACCTCCATGAGTATGCATCCTTATTACACTACCTAGATGTAATTTCAGTGACCCCTTAATTTAGAGGATTGAAATAGTTTGACCTTGAGACTGAAAGCATTTTAAATTTTATTGCGATTTGGATAAAATTCTTTATTGATTCTCCCGAAGGGGACCAGATTAACTTGTTATAGAGATCCTTTTAATTTGGGTGTTACTGAATCGGTATTAACACGCCACTTGGCCATACTAATTCTTGTCTCGTCATGTAACAGACTGGTGTTCAGCTATACATAGATATCTTTCAATTGGTAAGTTGGGTTTACCCAACTTCTGTACAAAATCACTGATAAGTTACCCTCGTGTAGTTCTATGGCTATAGAGCTAATGTCTGGTCTGCATGGTAGCTATATAGAACTCTGGTTATTTTAGTTCCCTTCCTGCATGGTGAAAGTGCACCTTGTGTCCAATAGGCAACAATGTGTCTACACACAACCGTATCTGTCCAAGCATAAAAATCTCTTGTGATTCCTTTAACCCTCAGTGGATACTGCATACTACCGGTGCATAGAGTTATCCTCTCAGTTGACTCTACGACCGGTTGTTATGGAACGCAAAGTGCCCTAGAACTTATCGTATATTTCTACCCTTTATCCGGCATGATGCATGATATTTTTGTTCTATGCATGAGCTTCTCTGTTTCCTAACCAGATGGTGGAGTGGAAATGAAGCATCTCAGTAACGGTCACAGTAAAACCAGTCGCAGTGGCAGTCTTATCTCCATTCTATCTAACGGCACTAACATTGGTAATGGGGTCCTGAAGAACAAACCGCCAGAAATGTCCGCCGATAATCTAAAACATATCGAAAACGCATTCACCACAAATCGTGATGAATACGCTCAATTCGAAGCATCGATGGACTCATCCGCGCCTACCGCAAATATAAACGGCGAAAAGAAGACCACAGCATTTGCCCCTGCTGGAACTACGGAAAGTGAGTGAACACTCCGACCTGTTAATCAATCACCAACCTAGATAATCACCAGTCTCCAATACTCTCACCATCAATGTGATACATGTCGATACCAACTGCATGGCTGCATGTATGTGTAAATCCCTTCGGCTTAGCGATCCTTCCCTGATGCATGGCTATATGTTCTCATAGGGTGGTGGTAGCGCTTAAATTTTCAATTTATCTGATGCAGTATCAGCTGTCCTGGTGCAGTATCAGCTGTCCTGGTGCAGTATCAGCTGTCCTGGTGACTGCAATAGGATGTAAGGGCATATAAAACTAATTCGTCATCAAGTTTTAGTTTTGATTACTTTGATTACTTTGATTTCCTCAAAGTTTAAAGTTCATTGTTAGACGTGTGGTATTAGATCTGTATGATGTAATCATTTTATTCAGCAACACTGTTTTTAAAATTGCTGACGATTTGATGATTCAAATTCAACTTTTAACCACGTATTACTGAGCCCATAATTATTTTGCTGTACTTGAACTTGAAGGTTCGGCCGAGAGTCATAACAAGTTTGATGAGAAGGAAGAGGGAGAGGAAGACAATATGGTGACAGAAGACGGCATCGTTATTCTTCCTGACTGCTGCTGCGTTGTCTGCCATAAGTAAGGAAAATTAATGTGTTTATTAAAAAAATGGTACCGGTAGACCCTCGATTTGAAGGATCCCCACTAAAACTCCTCACACTGAATACGAAAAACTTGCATTGGATTAGCCCCTTTGATATAGTATCATAAAGGACGAATTAATAGCCATGGGTAGAGAGCACATTTGATTACGGTATACAGTCCCTGGTGACTTTTCAGTTAAGGAAAAGTTGATGGAACAGATAATAAAAACTGCTCACTTTAGTAGCTTCCAAGAAAGGATTTCACTTTAGCATTTAATAGGAAAATTTGTCGCTTTTTGAACCCAATTCTGCACTCCGAATCCTAATTTCAGTGGTTGCTTAGAATAAGGTGAAATAAAATATGATTTTGGAACTAAAAAAAAACACAGCATACATACTTCGCATCATTCATTGACACACTGCATTATGTTTCAGTGATCCAAGAATACAGAACTGTTGTACACCGCTATGGACAGCCACCCGTGAAATCACCGCCAAGATTGTGTCCCATAATGCCTTTGAAGGGTTCATCCTGTTCCTAATCGGAGCGAGTAGTATCACACTCTGCTTTGAGGTGAGTCTTACACATTATACAGGAGTAGTGCCAAGCGTGGACTATTAAATGTTTTAACTGTATTTCCCCCTTACAACCTTAACTATATATCGAAATGATAAACTATGAGTATGTATATATACAGCGGTTAATACACCTATATATTGCTCTTCTATAGGCTACTAATACATGTACTATGTAATTCCCTATTGTTCGCTACCGGTATATATATTTTGTCTATAATAAAATTAATGGATGTATTTCATAAATGACAGTTCTGATGCTTATATCTCCATTACTCTCATACAGGAGTCTTGTTGTATTTTGTTGTGCTAAAGAAGAGTTGTGTTTTTTAGGATATAACTCTGCACAGAAAACAAACTCTGATCGAAGTTCTCAACTATCTGAACATTGTCTTTGCTGTCTTCTTCTTCATTGAGATGATACTCAAGTGGTTCGCCTTTGGATTCAAAAAGTACTTCACCAGTTTCTGGACAATTCTTGATTTCATCATCGTCTGTGTAAGTTCCCAACTACCGGTACATATTTATTACTCAAATATATTCAAAGCAAATCGCGCAATAACACCTGGTTTAAAGTAGAGTTTGATTAGTAACCTGAGTAGGGCACATCTGTGGCTTGGTGGTTAGATCACTCCATTCGTATAGAGTGAGACAAGAAGATAGAAAAGTTTATGGTGATGGTTAATTAATGAGCCAACTCCACGGTCCAGCAAACTCTCCTTGGTCATTAATGAGCCAACTCCATTGTCCGGAGCAGGGAAGAATAATAAAAGACTTATACAAAAAAACTGAGTAGTTCTCTTGCAAAATGGTCAGCAGGGTTTATCCTGGGTTGGTACTGTGACTTCATTTCAAGATAATTTTCTACTTGTCTTTTCTAGGTATCCGTGATTGATTTAGTTGGATCGTATGTTGACTTCGGTGATACTGATGTATCCGCATTCCGAACACTGCGTATTCTGAGAGCCCTCAGACCTCTCAGGGCTGTATCTAGATGGCAAAACATGAAGGTGAGGCATTTTACTGACCAATGTTGTCTAAAATCTCAGCGACAAATGTTCTGTTTAGAAATAACACTTATCTGAACACTTCAGATTCTTGCAAAAAATCCTGGGGAAGTTGTTTGCTTGTGTCAGTTGTTTGTTTTGAGTGCAGTTACGTCATATAAGATTAGCCTATGGTTCTAGAGGAACCTACTAGAAATGCATCTAAAGACAGTATTTTCAGTCTCCAACATGAATATTTCATTACTAAACTATTAATCACCGTTTTATGTTTTAGATTGTTGTGAACGCATTGATCTTTGCTCTGCCCGCTATTGGTAATGTTGCCATTGTGATTGTTGTCTTCTGGCTTCTCTTTGCTATCATGGGAGTGCAGACATTTAGAGGCCTCTTCTACACTTGCTATTATGAAGGAGAGCGGGTAAGTGTGAAAATAGTGGTGAATCTACTTATCTTATCTCCACTTCGAGCGACTGAATCGGAGGGGTACCTTTCAGCACACCGTGTCGTGATCAAAGGCGGTATCTTAGTTGAAACAATAGCAAAAACCAGGCCAGATAGCACGGCATCATCGATAATCCTAACTCCGCTAAGAAAAGTTTAGAGGCATTCACAAACAGATAAGGATTGGTTACCCATTGCCCTGCGACAAACCTGGAGCACTTGGCACATTTGCTTTGGAGTTTTTTGCTCAATGCGCCAGTACTCATTTTTCTGTTGCCTTTGTTGTTACGGGTATATGATTCCGTTGTCAGGTTACTGCAAATGTGACAGCTCCGTGGTGTGTGGGAAATGCGAGCTTGCCAGTAGGATGGGAGGCTTTGAGTGGTCCACCATACTCATTTGACACTCCCAACATAACATGGCCAACAGATCTGTCAACCTGTGTTGACAATCCTTATCTGGAGAACAGGAACTGGCCTTGGCTGTGCGAAACACTTGGAGGTAAATACAACTATGTGTTCTATCTCACAGCATACTGAACAATGGTGTTTTCGCCAGCATAGACAATTGATTAACACAAGCATACTTACACACTGAGTGCGTTAGAAGGTATAATGAGAAATAGACTCTATAATACTATAATGTTCTGTGCCTAGTAGTCATTTTGTCTTATTCTTATATACACATATAGATCCTATATGGCAAAACCATAGGCATATAATAGGTATAATGTGTGTATTGTCAGAACGGAGTATTCAAAAATACTCCATACCATAAAAAAGCGAAGCATACGAGAATATGCTTTGACATCTTCATCCATGTCCATAGTCATAAATACCATGGGTTTATATGTCTGTGATGTGATATCTATGCCATTTAAAGCAGACAGATTATTCAGTTTCCCGGTTGTGGATGTCCCCCTAAAACTCAGAGTATAATGCTCCTAGATTTAGAACTTTGCCCCCAAGCTGCCGTTAGAGAATCTCATCAAGATTTAATTCCATAAACTGCCTCTGTTTCTGCAGGACAATGGGAAAGACAAATGAGAATCCACTTTGACCACGTCGGCCATTCCTATCTGGCTCTATTCCAAGTAGCCACCTTTGAAGGTTGGATGGAAGTTATGGAAGCCTCTATTGATGCTCCACTTCTGGTAAGCTTAACAGATCTCTACCACCTTGGCAAGGGTCATATGTCTTTAGGAATCCGGACTTCACTCCATTACGAATCCACTAACACAAGCAGATTGAGTACAAATACCATCTGTGGGCACTGAATATGTCTATCACAAACCAAATTATGACGCCCATTCATGGTTTTCTGTAGCTTCATTCCCAAGCATTCACAGAAGCTCGACTCTACTGGTATATCTACTTTGTCGTTTTCATCGTGTTTGGAGCTTTCTTCACACTCAATCTCTTCATTGGTGTCATCATTGAAAACTTCAACGAATTGAAAAAGAAGGTATGTATACATACCGCTTATGATGACCGCTCACCTTTACTAAGCGCAGTATTCATTTCAGCGATTGGTTACTGTTATCATTGCTTTTGGTATTAAATTCACAAAATGGTCAGTTTCGCTTTAAGCCATTCAATATAAAAGGCTAAGACAGCACAACGCGCTTTCATTTTTTCTCATGCTCACTTATTAGCATATTCATTGAGGCCTTAGGGTACCCCCACTCGGGTCAATGATTGTCTATCAACTACCATTCCTAGCGTTGAGCTGAAAATGTTTTTTACATCGAACCGAGGTTACGAGACACAACCTGATCTTCCAGTTTGAATTGAGCCCTCGGCGGTTGTAGACACCTTTGTAGTACACACATATTTATTGAGCCCTTGAAATTTGCATTAGGCCCTTGTTTTATGTTTTGAATGATTGACTAACTGATCACTGTTACAGTATGATGGAAGCTATCTCGCCGCGTTCCTAACTGAAAATCAGCGCCATTACTACAATACTCTGAAAAAGCTGGGTAATAAAAAACCCCAAAAGACAATCAGAAGGCCAAAGGTAGGTTTACACTATGGACATAAAACATAGAGGCCCACCCGTAGAGTAATCTTCTCTCTGAGTCACGCGGGTTCTAGCGGAGAGTCACCTAATGAAGTAAATACCTTGAATAGTTTGATCTTTGCCCTACTCCTGATCGCTGTCAGAAGAAATGACGACGGAATGCCACTTTTGTGTCCCATGGAGTCGCCTGGTGCATTTTATATCTACTCGGTCACATGGCCATCCTATTTGAAGTGGTAGACACTAGGGTATTATGTGAGGAGCTTGTTCTCACAGTGGGCACTCGGTATGACTAGGACTTGGAGCCGTGACTTGTCAATCTTGAGCCATGCACTCTGACCGTTGAGCTATCCCGCTATTTTGATGTTGCCTTTTTTAGAACGCAGTACAAGGCTTCTTCTTTGATATTGCTGTGAATACCAGATTTGAGATTGCGATCACATTGTGTATCTTCTTTAATATGATCACCATGATGATGGACTACATACCTGATCCTAGTGCCTATAAGGGCCATATGGTGAACGGCACCTTTACGTATTTCCCGGAGGGTCAGAAAAAGGTGAGAACAGTAACCACAGGTTTTTGCCCATCATAGACATATGCCGATAAGGCCCATCCACATCATGTTCAGCCATCAGGATTCCATTGCCGGAGTAAAACCTCTCTCTTGTTAGATCACCGTTAGCTATCTCTCGATAGTTTTGTTTTTCATGCCTGATTAAAAGGAACCATCAGCAATTCATGATGTGTTATTTTGTAGTTGACTTCTGGTCATCCAAGGCAGTGAAAACTGCTAAACGCTTATTAAACAGTGAAGATTTTTGTTAATGCTTTATTGTAGATTGATACTCAGGCGAACTTCAGCACAATCCTGGAGTATGTAAACATCATCTTTACCATGGTCTTTGTGGTAGAAGCGATCATCAAACTCATCGGCCTGCGATTCCATTACTTCAGGAGAGCATGGAATGTCTTTGACTTTGTGGTTGTACTACTTTCTCTAGTGGGTGAGTAAATCATACAAACTCTACCAGAATGCGAGCTTTAAACTTCTGATTTGAAAAGTTTTACACGGATAACTTTATTGAGACCATAGGTCTTTTTTACAAAAAGATCCACGGAAATCGAAGAGATACAAACATCGGTGCCAGAATCAGAGTCGAGTAGACAGTCCGAGTCAGAAATCCAGGCGAACAAAAATTTCGGGGATCTATCTTTTTATTGTTCTAATCGGTAAACCTCATATGTCTGAGGTTTGTCTGAGAACCCAGACTTATGTGAGAAGCTCCGAGAGTACTGACAGTGGGGGTCGGTCATGACGAACTGTAAAGCTAAAACCCAACCCTTATTACCTGTGTCATGAGACTGGCCGCAGTTGAACTGTGTTAGTCACACAGTTACACTTACACAGCTGTATCCATATAGGCTAATACTGATTAGGGTATAGAAAAATGAAGCCATGTGTGAGATTTATTTAGCGTGTGTATTCTCTTATTTTGTATATCTTCCTGTTCTTGTATGAAACCCTCTTGGTCCCTCCGAACTGTTTTTTATCATCCTATATACCCAATCTCCCATTCACATTTCATACATCACCGATAGTGCAATAGGGGTCATTTAGACGTATTTCGTATATTCGGTATTCTCTTTTCTATTCAAGCCTTTACAACATGAATTAACTTGTTCTTTCACTTTGCCATAAGTTCTGTAACATGAGGTGTTTCTGAATATGTCCGTGTTCCTGGGTAGACATCCCTGTATATGTCCATGTTCCTGGGTAGACATCCCTGTATATCTCATGTCTGTAGTGATTATTTAACCCATTGTTTGTCTTGCCTCACAGATCTTATCTTCATACTATTGGGCAAAACTTATGCAGATTCGAGTAAGACTTGCTGCAACCACCAGCTGCTGCTCAAATCGACCATATAATTTCAGTTATTTGTTGCTATTAGACATGGATGCACCGAACATTGTGACCGTTATTCAACAGACGGAAATGTGTAGCATAAACCTATAATACTGTGTTATAGATATGCAAAAGTATGTGTTATGCGGCATAGATAGCTATAAGATATGCCATATACATGTACTATATGTATCATGTCTCTATGACACAGTAAAATAGACATATGCCCTATTGTATTGTCATTTTACAATCAACAAGTTAGGTTGGGGTTCCTATAAACTTTCAAGCGTCTGTATTTGAGGACATATTGGAAAAATCATTTGAATAAAAAAACTTCAGATTTTGGTTGAAATTGGGTCGCCATCTTTGATAAACCTTTCCTATTTGACTACCCTATTAGATTGTTCTCTCTAGATTGCTTCATTTTAAGAAATGGTAGGATGCATGCGTATATTTGTTTGCTAGATCATCATTTTCTTATAGATGTGACGCATTGAGCTGTATTTGTGTATGTTCACTGGTAGCTGTACCTACATAATAACTGTACTCGTTGGCCGCTTTACCTGAAGCTCCATAATACCATTTAAATATTCTCTTGCTCGGTTTATACATGGTCGTATAATCGCTTCGTTGATGATAATCCCTTTGTCAATTAAAATAGGGCACAGTAAATGACAGTTGGCACTGCATCGAATAGTCGAGGAGACATCTCGAATATTCACTAGACAAGTGCGATAGTGAAATTTAAGAGCGATTGAATCGCGGAAATCACAAAAGAATGTAAAAAATATTTTTCCATCCCAATGAAGAATTGATGAGGTATTCATGGAGTCAGATGGATCTCAGTGGTTGTATATTATTTGCAGACTTATGACCATGTATAACCCCTGCATATGTACAGGATTTACAGTGGTACTGCCCGCTATTGAACTACTAGCCTCGCACTAACGGGATAAGGACGGCATGGGCACTATATACGCTGCCGTATCCACCCATATACCTCATCTCCCTGTTTCCATTGTAGGAATTGTTAGTGCCTTCAGTCAGATTGGTGAAATGTTCATCTCCCCGACATTACTCCGTGTAGTAAGAGTCTTCAGGATCGGTCGCGTGCTGCGTCTAGTGAAGTCTGCTAAAGGCATAAGGAAACTGCTGTTTGCTCTTATAATCTCCATACCCGCTCTATTTAACATCGCTATCCTGCTGTTTATATTTATGTTCATCTTCGCCGTCATGGGTATGACGCTGTTTGGAAATGTGCGCCATATTGACTCACTCAATGATAAGGTGAACTTCGAGACATTCGGACGTAGCATGCAACTACTCTTCAGACTGTCCACTTCTGCTGGGTGGAATGACGTCATTGATCCCATTATGAGTGTAGACGATTGTAACAGTACGCATTACATAGACACACTAGGTGTGCCGCAAAAATCCGCGTATGGTAACTGCGGACACCCGGCACTGGCCACTGCCTATTTCTGTGTCTATCTGTTCCTGAACTTCATGATTATTGTGAATATGTACATCGCCGTCATTCTCGAGAACTTTGCTCAGGCTCACGAACAGGAGGAGATCGGTATCACCGAAGATGACTTTGATATGTTCTATGTAATCTGGGAGAAGTTTGACCCACTAGCTACCCAATATATTAAAATCGAGCAGCTACCAGATCTGCTGGCAGATCTGGAAGAACCACTTGGGGTACCTAAGCCCAACGGAATGGCCATTGTGGCGTTCAATCTGCCTATTGTGGAAGGAGACAGAATACATTGTTTGGATGTTCTGATGGCGCTCGTGCGTCGCGTGCTACACACCACTGATGAAGTTGGTACTCATATGTCCGACGATCACAGGGAAGCCAACGAAAAGCTCAAACAGCAAATAGCTGACAAATATCGCCAGGCTTTCCCACAGAGACAAAAGATAAAGGTTCTATCCACCACCATGCAGCGTAAAAAGGAAGATGTGGCTGCAAAGACTTTGCAGCGTGCATGGCGCAAACATCGCATGAAGCAGAACATCATGCGTATTAAGGAGCTAGCATTAGATGCCAGTCAGAGAGACAGTATATCGCGTCGACTAAGCGATGCATTCGGATCTATTCGGTCACGCGTGGGAAGCGCTCTGAGTCGTAAATCGCGTAGGGGTTCAGCTAAAAGCATACGAAGCACGGACTCGCATCAATTAAATTTGCCATCCGATGGGCGCAACAGATTGAGTCCGAGAAGCACTGTAAAACGATGATGCAACCCATACACCGCCGCATCAATCTATGCAGGATGATTGTATTTTTCTCACCAATGCTGTACGAGACCCGCCTAACGCTCATAGATTACCTAAACTATGATGATGCATTCGCATGAAGACTACGCGCATGACATGGAAATGCATTATTTTTTATGTCTTCCACCGCTGATTGACTGATGGTCACATGTGGATTTTGCCTTGGACTGTCCTCCCTAAATATCCAGAGACATCTCATACATTATGTACTGACTGCACACCAGATTCATCAGTAATCCTGGATTTTATTGTTTTGAGATAAAGTTATGGTTTAACCAATAAAGACATATTTTCTTCATCCAGCCCAGCATTTCTCCAGCTCTTAGA
>Ga0224511_10004896_pt1 | contig 10321 bp, 2 predicted proteins | sample SF_May12_sed_USG_2_FD_169988 | JGI IMG/M metagenome (GOLD analysis project Ga0224511, IMG submission 169988) | Sediment microbial communities from San Francisco Bay, California, United States - SF_May12_sed_USGS_8_1 | ecosystem: Environmental > Aquatic > Marine > Sediment | place: USA... | reverse complement strand
CTACCCGGTAGACAGTTTGGTCTACGGTTTATTCCTATACATCACAGTGAAGTCACTGGCTACATACATGTGTATTATTACTACACTGATCACTGATAAAAAAGTATTGCAAAAAGATAGATAGATAGATTTATTTCTGTATAAAATGTACAACATATAACATTAAATACAACATGAATACTGAAACATGAAGCAATTAATGTCCATGTCAATTAACATTGAATACAAAGGATAACACAAAAAGGGATAAAGAATCCCTTATTTCCATTGTGGTCCTTTTAATAACAACACAACTGACATAGAAAAACACATTAATGACTTTGAACATTAAGAAATAACTTATCACATGTCTACACATTTGAAAGACAAGGTAATTAATAAGTAATAAGATAATTTAACACATAAGACATACAAGAACTTGACAAGATTATCACTGTGTAATTTAACACAAAACTGTAGCTATACACCAGCAGAAATCTACTGTACAACTATCAAAGATTTATTTGTATATTATACACATAAATCTAAAGAAGACTTGTACTGATGAACAGCTTCAATAAAACCGAGGCTGCTGTTTTCTCGTGCAAGCTATGCTTCTTGAGGGCTTTCCCTTTCATCAGTTTTGTAAATACATGCTAAACTATAATTTAAAAAAAAACAGAAACTAAATCACTGGTTTGCAAAAGTGTCAAATGTTATAACACATCATATGTTTCTCAAAAGCAAAAATACAATTATGACACTACATAAAAACACTCATGATACAAAATAAAATTAGCATTTCAAACCAATTTAATTAAATAAATTAGACATTATCTCAGCTTTTTTTCTTCATTTGTGTGGTTGACTAGGGAAAGCTTGTATTTTATTTTTACTCATTTATGATCTGTTTATTAATAATATTTAAACTAAACCTTTTTTAGTTACTGCACAAGATTTATATTATAATTTCTTTGTATTTTTATGAACATTCATTTCTAAGTTTACTAAATATTGCATATTGCATGCAAGTACAGTGTTGTACTGCAATTTTTGTTTAAGTTCTTTAATCTAACTAAAACGGAATGGGGAAATTAAGAAACGTTAATCAGAAAACTTTTGTAATATGCAGAATTGACTTAAATCCTTAATTAGATTTTATAAATAATCTAGGGTCTACTATAAGAACTATTAATAGAAAACAAATGATATTAGTAAGGCAAACCCACCATTTATAAGTATGCATGTTTCTGTTTCAACTTCCATTCAGCTTTTAAAGCTGACAAAATGAACAGTAATTGGAGAATTAAAACTGCTAAATGTAGTGCCATAAGAGACCCGTATCGGTTTGTTTTGGCTCATATGTAGTGCCATGGGAGGCCCAGACCGGTGTGTTTACGCTTAAAATGTAGTTCTATGAGAGGCCCAGACCGATGTGTTTACACTAAAAATGAGGTGCTGTAGGAAGCCCAGACAGGTGTGTTTAGGCTCAAAATGTAGTGCCATGGGAGGCCCAGACCAGCATGTCTGGGTTCAACATGTAGTGCCACTCGATGCCCAGGCTGGCACGCCCGGCTAGACATGTAGTGACATGAGAGGCCTATACCGTCGTGCCCGAGATTGCAATACAGTGCCATAGGAAGGTTAAGACCGGCCCAGACAATGCCATGAGAGGCCCGGACTGGCCCTTTTGGGATTTCCCATACAGGGCCCCAAGCCGCATGTTGGGACCTCACAGACAGTGCCATTAGAGGCCCAGCCCTAAGATTCCTATACTGTGCCACTGGGAGGCCAGACCAGCCATTTAGGGATTCCATATACAGTGCCAATAGGGGGGCCTGGAGCCGCATGCTGGGGCCTCTCGGACAGTGCCATGGGAGGTCCCGCCCCCATATGGTTTAGATTTATACTTATTATGTGGACTTCTATAAGACAGTCTCACTTAAACTAGATCACAAATCTAAATATTATCTGGCATACCTATGGCGGATCCAGGATTTGACAACGAGGGCGTGAATTTCTCTAATGTGGGGTGGGGGCGGTGGGTATCTAATTATTGATTTCAAGTGTTGACGGTTGAAGTAGAAGTTATTTATTTGAAGCATGTGTTGACGATATTCATTATATTTTTATGTTTCCCGAAGGGAGAGCTTTAGTCGCAGATTTGTCCGTCCGTATATCCGTCTGTCCGACCTACATCTTATCCAGGACATCATTCTAAAACAACAAGAGATATCAACAAGAATCTTTGTAGGTAGATAGATCTCGTTGAGTAGAAGTACAGTGCACAGGAAACATAACTCTGCCTTGCCCATTTTTGGAGTAATTCCCCCTTGTTCATTTTTACACTTTGAACATTGCCGGAACATAGCTCTAAAACTACAACAGATATTATTGAGAAACTATGTAGGTAGATATATCTCATTGAGTAGAAGTGAGGTGCACAAGAACTGTAACTCTGCCTTGCCTAATTTTTTACACATTGAACGTTGTCCGGAACATTACTCTGAAACTACATCAGATATCATTGAGAAACTTTGTAGCTTGATTGATCTCTAGGAGTAGAAGTGCATTGCACAAGAACCGTAACTCTGCCTTGCCTAATTTTGGAGTTATTACCCTTTGTTCATTTTAGCACTTTGAACTTGGTCCGGAACATAAGTCTTAAACTACAAGAGGTACCAACATCAGAAGTTGTAGGTAGATAGATCTCATTGAGTAGAAGTGCAATGCACATTAACCATTACTCTGCATTGCCTAGTTTTGGAGTTATTGCCCTTTATTTATTTTTACACTTTAAACTTTGTCCATAACATAACTCTAAAACTACAATAGATATCATTGAGAAACTATGTAGGTAGATAAATCTCATTGAGTTGAAGCACAGTGCACAAGAACCGTAACTCTGCCTTGCCTAATTTTTGAGTTATTGCCCTTTGTTTATTTTTACATTTTGAACTTTGTCCGGGACATTCTCCGAAACTGCAAGAGGTATCAACAAGAACTTTTGTAGATAGATAGATCTCATTGAGTAGAAGTGCAGTACACAGGCACCGCAACTATGCTTTGCATAGTTTTGGAGTTATCACCCTTAATTTCTTTTACACTTTGAACTTTGTCCAGGACATTTATCTGAAACTACAAAGGGTATTAACAAGAACTTTTGTAGATAGATAGTGCAGTGCACAGTCACTCTGCCTTGCATAATTTTGGAATTATTCCCCTTTGTTCATTTTCACACTTCGATCTTTGTCTAGGTTGTCTAGGTCACTGCTACCGACAGTATGAAAATTACTGACTTGACACTTCACATAATATCGTTATGCCGCTGAGTCCAAAACCTATTCGGGGAGCATCGCCTTGTTGGACCGGCTCTTGTTATTTAAATATGGTTAAAAAGAAATAAGGAAATTTAGCGTTTGCCTAAATCAAAGGTCCGCTGCAGTGTGCGCCTACTGTACTCATTACTGTAAAAAGCCTACATGCACACAGTGTATATGCTTAACGTTTTTGGGATATAACAGGAAACAAACAGTTTAAAAACTAATAAAATATTTATTCATGACATAAAAATGGGCATTTGAAATATTGGCGTTTTTTATCAGTTTTGTTATAACGGTAAATATTAACGGAAAACGTGTGTACGGCCGATAAGAGGCAGTACCTTAGTACATATTAATATATATAATTTTCAAATTTCAGGAACAAGGGTAAGTGCATAAGTTTTTATTTTGTACTCAGTAAATCTTTCCTTAAATACTTACTTAACAATGAGGGTTTTTATACTATTTAAAAGATTCTCAAAGAATAAAATACACGCAAAGTAAAAGTTCTCACTTAATCGACTTTATTTAAAGATTTAACAACAACTTAATGGCCAGCATATTTACATTATTAGGTCTTGTTCCTAGTGTACTTAATGTAAATCAAACTGTCATCTTTGTATGTTCTTGTGAATTTGTAAAACTATTTTTACACATTTATGCTTTAGTTTAGTGCCTTATATTCAAATGATGCATTATACTAAATTCTGTTGTCAGAGTATTATTTACTATCACGTACCGGAAAATAGTCAATTTTGATATGGAATGTTTAAATAACTTTTGCTTACAAATGGTTGTATCCTTATTGCTCGTAATAAACGTTCTTTGATCTACGATTTATATAATAAATAATTTTAAAATGTATACTATTGCACACTATAAGATTCTACGACGACAACTGTGGTTGCTGTTGTCTGTTCCGTTCTCGGGGTCCTGGCTATCGGTTTAGTTTGTGTTGGCATCAGATTACTGAGACGTAGAACTCAAGCTACTAAGCAAAAGAGAAGGTAACCTAATTACCCAAAGTATAGGACTATTGTATTGAGCAAACCTACATCATGTATTTTGTTTTCAATTACATATAATTTGTATACAACATTTGATTACATTTATATTGACCATAGCTAGTAAATGTCTTAGAACCTTATCCCTATAGAAAAGAATGTGAATATACTTTTTATATTCTTGCTTTTAATCAGCTTAGACGACTTGTTTTGACGGGTCAGTAATTACATTTTATTTTTCAATAGGGTATTGTTTTGTTAACCTATTCTTTATAATTATTTATATTTCAATCAGTTATGTTGAATGATGCATGTCATGTTTTCCAGCATCTTAAGAAAACAACCAAGCGACTCATTAATAAGTTACTGTCGTAGGTTTAGGCGTTTTTGCAAATTAATAAATTATTGCTATTTGTATGTCTTAGACAATCCCCATCACAAATGACGTCAGACAGAACATTTGCAACAAGAACTGAGGGCCAAAACACGAACGCCTTAAAGAACCTTAGGCGTGACAATGATGGACTGTCATCCGAGACGGGACCTATCGGATTCCTTAACCCCGTCCGTGATGGAGGTGATTTCATTTCTGAATGATCACATTAACACAAAATAATATTTAAAGATGTGTTTATGTTATGGTAACGCTTTAACAACTAAACATGTATACAGTTTGTGTTGCCTTGCTTAGCTAAATCGCATTTAAAAATTCGGAGAAAACGTAAATGGGTGAACTCTTTGATTGTTTTAGGGTATTTCTTTCCCCAAACAACCTTTTAACCGTTAAATGTGCATGTATGATAACCTCAAGTGCATAAACATTCACTATATTTATATAACTCCTTAATCATAATTTCGATATTTGCTTTTTAACATTGTTCTTAATTTATGCCTATCTGCAATCATTATAACTTGCGAATATTACTATATGTTGCATGCCAAATGTACAAGTCGACTAGGGGGTAATTTTTAAAACAGATATATATGTGACTATTGGTTTTGATTCGTAATGATGGCTAAAAAATATAATTCTTAATATAACATTTTTTTCATTTTAATGTGTAGTTTTTCACGTTAAATGTTAAGTGAAGTATAAGGACGGTAATCTCGGACTGATCAGCAGGATTTTGCAAAATTAGTATGAATAGCTCATATCTTATAACTAATGATCGTGAACACGAGTACTTTTATTTGTGTTTAATCAGTCTTGTGTGATGTTCTGTTGTTTTGTATCGGTGGATGTGTCATTGTATGGTATTTTCGAGATTTTTTTTATTAATTTCTAGTCACATACAGAAAATCATGTATGAGCGTGTATATTAAACTGATGAAAGGGAAAGCCCTCAGGAAGCATAGCCTGCACGAGAAAACTGCAGCCTCGGTTTTATTGAAGCTGTTCGTTTCTTCATAGTAGCGACTTGCACATTTTGAAAATAAACTGCATTATTTTGTCAGGACTGAACATTTGGACTCACAATATGTACACACCCAGTCTGTATATATAACACTCCAGATATGTGCATTTTGTATTCTAGCTGACCCTTCAAGGTTCTTTCGACGTGAACCTATGTTTGGTAACACCAATGTGCAGGTAAATGCATGGTTGCTTTCTATAAAATGCTTTTTAATGTTTAATACCTTATAACTAGCAATTGACACTACCTTCGTCATACATTTATTTGTTATTTTATTCGATATTCCTATGGTAGCAATACAGTAAAGACAATGCACGTTAATGTCGAACAGTGGAATAAATAATGCTAAAATATTGTTAACAAGACTAGAACTATTTTTTAATTGTTGAACACTTTACAACATGTTTGAAGTGTGCTGTAGGCACATATTTGCTGTATGAAAACTACATATTTTGAAATCAAAGCCTTCATTGCTTACATAGGATGCTTTAGAGCGGGATAGTTATACATGTATAAATTTGAGAGATGTTTAAAAAAAATACCAACATGCCAAATTGCACGAACAAAAAAACACAGACCTTACAAACCATACACAAACACACAAAACAAGACGTAACTTACGTTTAGCAGTTTAAGTGTAATTGCAAGTTAAAATGACTCGTACCATGACAGACGGTTTCTTCAGTGTGATATAATCTAATGAATTTCATGAATACAATCATTTCGGTTAGTATACAAGAGAGTTATCTTCATATTTAACTTATAAAATTATTGCTCCGCAAGACTAATTCAATATGTTTGTTATTATTTATGTTGTTGTTTTTCCAAATGATTCGTTTTGCTTAACCTCATTTGTAATCGTTTGTATTCTTTAAAACAAAAAACGATTTTAAATCTGAGGTTTAGTCTTATTTTGTGTGTGTCTTGTTGAAGGTGCTACCTGTGTTTACATTTGTATGGGCAATTTTGTCATGTTGTCCCTAAACTTGACACTGTCTGTTTTGTCTGCAATGTCTGTTATGTGAAGATCTTTTGAATTTATACATGTATGAGGTAATAAAACACATTTCGATTATGACTCTTTATAACAAAACAGTTTGTTTTATTACCTGCTCTTTTTACTGAAAATAGTAACACAATGTAATGTGTTTGCGCTCGCAGGCCCTCGAACAAGTATGAGCGTGCGTTTTGCGATGCATTTAACAGTATACAATGAAGTCGTTATAAATTAGGTATTTCAATATAATGTTACGATTTTTTGTTTAAGGAAAGGACGCGTCAGATTTACCTGCCTCGTCAGTCTGTTGATCGGCATTCGGACCGTAAGTTCGTACATTGATATTCTACAAACGGAAACCGGATAGGAGAAAGCGCATACTTGTGTAGAAACTTGCTCAGTATGCAGAGCATTTGTTTAAACTGTGTCGAAGGTCGTTTTGAAAAATTGTCTTATTAATGTTGTAAATAGCATTCGTGTAAATACATAGTTTTTTTTCTTTTTCTAATACCACTAATGAATGTACTAAATGTTATTTGCTTGAGATTGTCTAAGATATGGAGAATGCTTACAAAGAATGCGTAGCTTGCAAATTGTTCAGATATCAACTATAAGAGAAAACGTTGTAATCAATACTTTAAAATAACTATGTACACAAAAGAAAGAATATTGTAATAAGTATTACTTTACGTGGCATATTTGATTTGTATCTATAACAACAGTTGTCATACTTTGAGAATTGAATGTGGTAGAATGTATGTATATTAATTATATTGTTTAAAAATTGATCTTGTTTTTTAGCTAAATACTCTGTAAAGAAATAATGCTTTTCATGGTAATTTTATTTTTATTTTGTGCACACCGAGCGGCAAAATCTCATCTTTGAATCAATATTTTATAAGTGTGTATACATGTATATGAATAAATGTACCACAAAAATATATTGCTTACCTGACATAAACTTGTAATCCGCACTGTTCTTTAATTTCTTTCCGAAAGTAAAAAATATCTTAGGTAATTTTTCTACATCGTATTGGCACGTTTTACACATATACGTCAATGTCTATATTATAGATATGCGGAACTCATCGCATGTAATAAACAAACCTTTCATTTCAAACAACAACTTGAGTTGAATACCTTTGATACTATGATAAGCCATAACACAAAATATATATAAGCATGTGTTATACCAATCCTGGTGTGTTTAAATAGTAGTACGTGCCATACATAAGCAGCGATTTCTACTCCCTTCAGTTAGAGAAAAAGACAAATACGAGTATAAGTATGCGGATAAGTTTCACTTTAGCAAAAGTCAATTCACAACTTTTCATGAACGTTTTTAATCATGTTACACATAAAATGTCATTATGCAAAACGAAGCAGAACGTTGATTGGATATTGCAGTAAACGGGTTGCACGTGCATATCAATTTCCTTTAAATCAAATTTCCTTTAAATCAAATGGTTAAGTCGAACCGCTGTTTCTCAGTTTTCGCACCTATCAACCCAGATCGTGGTGGTTGAGCTTTGAGATGATTGCGTCACAATAGAATGTAGCGTCACACCAATCTCACTTTCACTACGTCTTATTTGTAACTGTTAATCGTCGAAATTAGTGACAGCTATAAGCAATCTTGAACCAACTGATACATATAATCATTTCATAATTTGAGTGATCGACTTAATTATTATTGCATATGATATAACATCGAAAGTTTTTAAGCAATCATCGTCAGTTCGGCTCCACGTCAACTGACTATCTCTGCTTCACAACTATAAGCATATTCCAAATTGTCATAACGTAGAAAGATAGTGAATTGTCAAAACGTTATTTTCATAACGTATACAAGATATCGAATTATCATATATATATTTCTACATAACAGACGATAACATACTTAAAATATTTTTATTATTTACGTATTTTATCGGGGTTTTTTATTCTCCAATGAACTGAATAAGTAATGATAAAAAGGTAAAAGGATGCTTTTCAAGGTAAGCATTTTTTTAACTGATATTTTGCCAAAATGTTTCGCTCCCCATAATGCCCAGTTGGTTATCTCAAACCATTCCTATGTCAAAGTTTCTTGCTCGGACCCGACCATTTCGACATAACGAAGTTCAGCTGTAAACGAACAGGTAAACCTTGATGGTAAGAATTTTACAAACAAATGCACAACAATACTACGCTATACAACAAAAATCATGAAATCAAAGTTAGTATGCATTAAAAACTAAAACGTGTGTCACAGATGTATATTCAACAATGTTTTATACTCTTAAAATACTTGAACAGCCAACCATTTATACTAAAATGTCCGATTAATTAAATTATTTAACAATTTGCTATCATGGAGTTCATTTAAAGTTTGTCGGTGTGAATATCCTATTGTTTGTTTTCCACAACTTGGTTCTCCGTTTAGAGATTCACATTTGTTTTCATTCTATTGTGTATTGTCACATCTGGCATATCCTTTAACATTACAGCACCGTGATCACGCCACGTCTCTGGTGAAATAGTCGTTTTGCAAGAGCGGTGCGGGCGTTTGTGGATCAATCCAAGTCTAAGTTGGTTCTTTGTCACAAGAACATCGATTAGGCATAGTTTCTGTCTGTACTGCCAAGCAAATATGGTCATCTACAGCTTTAAGTAGTTTGCTGCCTACGGAGTGGAACTGAAAATGAACAAATCGAATTATTCAACAATATTTGGGGGTTTTTTAAGTTTTTAAAACATGTTTGCAAAACTAATTTTGGTATCTGTTTATAGAAATATTTTTTAAGATCCGCCAGTACATAATATATGACTAGTATGGGAGACAACCGTTGTAGTAATATTTTAGTTCATCCGGTTTGCACTGGATAGGTAATCTCCCTTGGTTGTAATTCTGACATTGTAATTGCCCTCCATTTTTAATAAAAGAGTTTCTAGAATTATCATCGTTTTGTCCGCTGTATTTTCTTGCTGGCGTGGTGGCAGCGGCGTTAACAAACCTACGCCATATCCGAACATTAAATCTACTAGTAAGGAAGTATAGTTACCGAAAGAAGGTCGGACAAAGCAGCTAAATACGCCGTTGCAAACGGAAGTTGATAATTACTGTACTCAAAATGGCCACACGCGCCTCTAACAGTGGCAATTAAGCAAATATGAACCCATTACATCCTTTGAAGCATGGAAGCAAAATCTTTTGTATACTCTCTCGTTGGACGCCAATTTTGCCAGGTATTTAATAGATGGCACAACATGGGAACGAAAAACAACTGCCAGACCGCTTCGCGGTTTTACCAACGATGCAGGAGAGAACGGAAGGACGGCAGCACAAAAGGTAGCTCAACTAGAGCTGATGTTAGGACAAATTTCCAATTAATGCCCTATTATCGCTAGGAATACCATAGTGAAAACATATACTGGAATAAACAATGTGTGGCAAGCCATCCGGCTTCAGGGTTAGGGTTAGGGTTAGGGTTAGGGTTAGGGATGGACCCAAATACGGTTTTGCGTATGCACATTTTGCGCAAAATGGCCGCCTATCATGAAAATATACTAATTGTATATGGTATGTTTCAAGTCCCGCCCAATTTTGGTACAATGCAATTG
>Ga0224511_10004895_pt1 | contig 10321 bp, 7 predicted proteins | sample SF_May12_sed_USG_2_FD_169988 | JGI IMG/M metagenome (GOLD analysis project Ga0224511, IMG submission 169988) | Sediment microbial communities from San Francisco Bay, California, United States - SF_May12_sed_USGS_8_1 | ecosystem: Environmental > Aquatic > Marine > Sediment | place: USA... | reverse complement strand
TCACACTGATTACTAAGTGGAATTTTGGGTTGTTATGAGATAAACCAATTATATGTGAGCTACTGATACTGATTCGGTATGACATTTAACTTGTAATCGTAGTTGAATTTGATCAAAGTTAAATCCATGTGTGCACCATCAAAACATATTCAAATAAACCAATCTTGTCATTTTGATAGTCTGGATAATGATCAATCGTACTTCTCAAGTACATTACATTTACCATGATGGTCTCGTGGATTATGTATTGTTTTACATTTAATATGCACTGGTTTCCAAGTTGTTATCCACACACAGTTGACAGTCGCTAAAATATATTGAAATAAGTAACTCATATACACAGCAAACGTTTATTTCACACAATATTATACGAAAGAGGTATCCTCAGACGAGTTTCTAATTAAAAGGAACATAGAGTACGGATGAAAAGTAACAAATACCGTCCCGGTCAATTTGAATGATATTTAACGACATGCATTACAGCTGAAAAGTTCGTTGATTTTAAGTATAATCAAAGACCTATCTTTAACTTGCACAAGAACGATTCCGACAAAAGCTTTAATTTAATATTCTCCTACATGGGCCTGTAAACTCTGAATTCAAATATTAATATTTTTTAACACTACTCTCTGAGAACACCTCTTGTTTAACTAATAAAAGGGCATAGATAAAAATAAAAACCCGAGATAAAAACTATCTCTGGTTGTTTAACATACATGCATTAATGAATGGTTTATTTACTACGTATTAAACCTGCAAATTGTTTATGCGATGAAACACAAATTCACACTCATGCTCATTCTCAGTTATTATGAGCTAAACGAAAGTCTATTGCAAAGATACTGCACGGGTGAAAATAGAAGCCTCGGTTATATTGACGTTGCTCATTTTGGTAAGAAAAGATACCACACCATCAACATATTGAATAATTCTAACTGAAGTTAGAAAAAACAACAACACACATTCATTGATCCAAGACTACGAGAAAAATATAATAACAGTGTAATGTTGTACGGACCACACATGCTATGTGAAAACATAACTACATTGTACAATCATTTGCAACAAGAACATGTTATAATTGCTAATGATATCGTTTCTGTTGTGAACAACTTCACTGCTCTGCGTGAGTCTAGTGCAAGACAAACACAACTACATCAATGTAAATAAACACAACTAATTTCTTCCACTCAGGCGAATAACGCATTTATTGAAGCAATTTAATTAGCCAGGTAAACCCACTGGTCATCAGTGCTGAGGTCGGTCCCATTGCTCTTAGTCGAGAAGAAGCGACACAGCCCCGGTAGATTACCGGTCGCCGACCGGAAGTTAGCTTCCTCACATAGTGGATCAACCTTGCACAGTGTGACGCACTCGAACTGACTGCGAGCGGAGGCCTCTGCCAAGATAGACACAATGCGGACTGTATTGTGTATCAGGGTTGCTTTCGATGCTATCCGTTTCTTTTGAACTGAAAAATAACAATTATGCAGGCGTGTACCGTCTTTGTTCTACTATGCATGTGCTATTATGTTATAAGTCACACATACTATGGTTGTTCATACGGCAAATAGAAGAACAAGGTATTGACAGTGTTCGTAATATAGAAAACTAAGTTGTTTACTATTAAAACGTGCAATCATATTTAAAAAAGAACTTTAAACGTGATAGATAACGTGTCGAATGACATACTTGAACATTGTGGTTGTGGAACGGACCACGTGCGATCAGCTCTACATGTGACATTCATAGACGGTTGATCGTTGTCGGCCCACAAACCACTGTCACACGTTATTGTTGCCGTAGAGAGGTACGTCAGTGCTTGGTGGGAGACATTGCCGTTTGCTACGGTCAATGGTGGACACTCAATGACTGAAAATAAAAACAGCAATTATAATAGTCTTATAGTTACATTGATCATCAGCTGATATTGTCCTGTTTATTTCGACACAATTACATCGACCCGCATATACAACTTGATTGACGCCTTTAACAAAAGGGTTTAAACACAAATAATAAACCAAATTAAAAGCACTTGAGCAGTTTGTTGTTATCTGCCATGTTCCGTTCTGCCGGCAGTACACTGTCTGTTGTGTTGTGAAATCGGGCAGTTCATATCCGACGTTACACTGGAACGTGGCTGACGTCATAAACGTGGGAACACCGACAGTGAATGGATAGCTCACACTTAGGAAAGACCCGTGTTCGACTGCGCTCTGGTCAATGGGTGGACACCGCAAGTCTGTTGATAAAACATTATGTAATTATGTTTCGTATGTGTTAGCTTCAAAATGTTAATGTAAAAAGTCATTTTGTTTATTGAAATGTTTGCTTCATAAATATACACCTTTTTGCGATCAGGATTAATGATAGAAAACACTTATTTTACCAAAGGCTCGGTACACAGCGACAAAAGTAGCATTTTTCCTCTTTATTCCGTTTACCAACGGACAGTACGTAGGCTTGACAAAGCGGAGGGAATTATACACACCACACCAACACACATCGGATGCATCTAGAATACAAAGTGCGAGGCAAAATATTGATCATTGCTAAAATAAAAACTTCGTGTATGTAAATCACTCTTTTTACCTGAAGTTATATTTGACGTGAAAGTTGTTGGAAGGTCAGACTGTTATAATGTTATTTTAAATACTGACCAATGGAGGCGTACGGATATGCGAATATGTCTCTACATATTGAAGCGCATTCATCCACGGTGGTGACGGTTCCAATTGTAGAAATAAAGTCACCGTCGAAGTCAAACATACAACTCATGGTCCTATTGTTATCTAAAATGAGATGAATTGTTCTTGTTGTTTAGTAATGACTGATTTATGAGCGTATCACTGTATTAAATGATGTATTGTTTAGTTTTGTGACCTTATGGTTTAATTTAATTACAATTTTATCTGTATTAAAACGATTATAAAATACATTACAAAGCTACATACGCTTGAAGGTAGCGAACAAATCGCCCTCAATGCGAACTTGAAGGGCGATTCCGCCCACCCAGGTATTTGGGCGAATTGTAACACTGTTGGTGACAATTGGTATTATCAACACAGACGTACACAGGGTGGCGTGCCCGACACAGGTGAATATTTTCTACAATAAGAAAAGAGTGACCACATCGATAAGCCAACTACGAGAAGACATAGGTTTAATGATTTAGAATGGCGAATGCAAACTAACCTCTGTATATGGCACAACGGTAGTCGTGATAGGATCATTATAGTCAACTGTATATCCAGAAATGTACTTCTTGTCGGTTTTGGTGTGTATACCTAAACAAACGAAGAAGTAAACATGTGTTATTGTGAATATAACACATTGGCTTCGAATAGTCTCTACAGTCCAAAGATTAACGATATCGAAGACATACCTCAATATTATTTTGATAAAATAAACACCGTAATAGTGGCTTACCTTTTGTCACAATTGCTCTGACAACATAAATGTCAGGAAATGTCAACGTCACATACTGTGAAGTAGAATAAACAGCTGGCTGCCACGCCTCCGAAAAACCTACGCTGTATCTATAATACACGATATTATGAACTAAGAGATATAACTTAAAAGTCCAACCTTGAACATTTATAATATTTATATGTGAAGCATCCAGTAGCAAGCCATTGAGGATTTGGATTAAAAGATATAAATTGTAATATTGTATACATGTAGCCGTATGCTTTACTGTAAACTCATTTAATTTCATGGTCACGAATTTTCATGGTTTGATGAGACTGGACATGTTCGTGGACACTTGAATTCATGGATTTCAAATTATACACAATATAACTAAAGTTAATATAACTTTTGGTGGGATCTTAAATTCGTAGATGGTACCACCCACGAAAAACACAAAATTAAATGTCCAATGAATAAACATGAGTGCACAGTATTTAAATCAGCATTTTTACATTAACGAAATACGTATCTTTGTTATAATAAATATACTTTCACGACACCTACGCTATCTTGGCTGCTGTAAACTCAGTCCTTTCTGAGCTGACATCAACACTCTGAATAGGAATTACCGCTGAAATGAAAATTAAATGGAGTGATCTAAAACAAGTTTTGCAAGCAATACAACAATGAAAATAATTTTTTTTATACGAATACAGGTATAATGCTAGTAAATAAAGTACAATGTGTGCGACCTTTTTATAAATATATCACGTACAATCTTTGAAGCAATCATGAGTAACGTATGGCAGTCCGTCGGCGGGTTGGATAGAGTATTGTCCACTGGCAGTCATGCCTGACCTCCAAACGCTGTTACAGGAACCTTCCAGTGCCAACCAGGAATCTGCGATGTAAATGTGGGATGTTACGGTTTGAAACCGTCATTAGCATTTACTACATTTTCGCAATCATAACTTTGCCGATTTAGTATTTATTAAAGAACGTATAAAACAACGTTCAGAATAAAGTAGGTAATAATTACCAATTTTAACCATGTTATAAACAGTGTTCGCTCCCGAAACTCCACCACACATCTGAGTTGCTGCACCATTGCATGTTGAGTTACACTCAGACGTCAGAGGCGTCAAGTTTGGTAATTCTGTGAAACACTGACAATTGGTCGGACCGACGGCAGCATAAGATGCTACTTCTGTGCCAAGACATAGTTGGGAACATTGCGTCAACGAATTGTGGGCAAGTCCAGTAAAGGTAACTAGTGGAGAACTGTTGATTTGAACACATCCAATATACTCTGAAACGTAAGCATTGCATGAGTATTTTTTAAGCTTTAAAGCAGTAACAAACTATTTCATTGACGACACAGTGTCCTTATGTTAACAGTGATTATCCAATTTAATACCTTTAAACAAACGTTATATAATGTGCATATGCAACAATTATATCCCCTGACAGTCAATAAAAACCGCCAACAAAACTGGTTTTTGAAATCGCACATACATGTTGTAATATAAACATATCCTTCAAAATACAGAATGTACACAAACAAGTACTATGATTATAACAAGTTGTATTCTTTAAAATCAACAACTTACCTGGTTCCTTCTGGCAGACAAACGTATGATTCAAACCAGTACTAGATTTCCAAGCTTTGGCCACGGTATCGAACACAAATTGGGAGTCCAATGCAGATCCGGGAACCATTTCTGCTGTTGAGATTATTTTACCGTTGGCGGATACAAATGTAAGTCCAAAAGTCGTAGCTGTTACTCCAGTCCAAAAATCTCCCATGCTATCCAAAACACCGGTGCTGCTTATCAATTGGTCCACAAATCCGTTGAGGCTTGAATTATTGGGAATAATTAAGTATGCATTTTCGAAGGAACATTTTACAAGAGCATTTGAAAGTATGTTTTCTACTTGGTAAAACTTGAAGCAGTTTTGCGACTTTCCAAACCATCCAGCCGGACATGAAGTTGTATCTTAAAAGAAAAGATGCGAAATCAACACAATTTAATCAACATGTTTACATACGTATTGAAAGAAAAATAAATATTCCTGGTAGTTCGCAATCATATAATTTTATGTATCAGCATTTTCCTACACGGTTATCCAAACATGGATATGGATAACCATTATTTCCTATTTTTCTTGATATGCTTGGAAGTTTATAAACGCAGTAAATGGGCCATATTGTAATATGCTTTACTTTTATTTTGTAACAGGAAAAGTGAATGAATATTTATCTTATTTATTATTTAACTTAAAATGAGGTTGCTTAGTAATAATTTTATCAACTTAAGTATGTTTGACATAAAATGTTTCATGCAATTAAAACCAAGAACAATTTATTCGGCAGCAATCGCTTTGTGTATGTCTGAAATTAGATTTGGATATGCAACTTTGTACTTGAAGTGTTTAATACTAACCAGTAAATCCGCAGTTGGTTAAGATACCATTTACTTTGTAGGTGGCATTTAAGAAGACACCGTTTCGGTATAAGTGCTCACATGACTCAGCAAAGGGGTACGAAAACGCTTGAAACATCCACTCGTCTAAAACAGAACACAAAATAAAGTTCTGGTTAAGTCAAACATGCAGGTATTGGTGAGCACGGGATAGCTTAGTTGGAATTATAGTGCGCACCTGGCATATTAAACCTCTTGTGGCTTAGAAACGTACAGCCGCCCCGGTCGCTTAACTGACATATCCCGGTGCACAGGGGTTCGAGCGACACCGTGAGCGGTAAAGTGTTTTTGTAATGATTGACACACGACATAACACAACGTCTGGTTTAGTTATCCAACTTACATTAGTCAGCATTTAGTCGCTTGCCGAGTAATGTAGCTGGAATTGGTGAAACAAGGAACGCTGGTTTGCTTGCGAGACTTCGTGCTATTTAATAACCTAATCATTGTTAAAAACGGCATAAATCAAGAAAAAGAACCACCCAAACAATCAAAATACACTCGTTGTAATTTTAAATTGCATTTTCAATGATCGTTTCAACACACCAAGTGATGTTTACTTAAGCTAAATCTCGACATTATAACCAAACAATGTCGTACCGGTTAGGGATGCCCAGACAACTGATCCGTCACCGCAACTCTGATCAGGGTGGATAGAACAAGGAACGTCGCATGCTGATCCGTTCGTGAAGGTCGGAAGTTCGACATCACAAAAGCATGCGTCTTTTCCAACAAAAAACGCTGGTAGTTCTTGACCCGTGCACAGTTGGTTACAGAGATTCCAGTCCATACCGGAATAGTTGCCGAGTACAGGTTCAACATTCGGTTTCAACGTACATTGCAATACTAACAAACGATAAAAATTGTTGTTTGGTACTAATTTATAAATGAAAAAAATCTCACTGTTACTATAAAAAACGCTAGCAAATACAACGTTATTAAGTGTAACCTAAGAAAGTTGGTATTGAATAAAAATGCATTCTTCAACTAAATGATACTAACATATTTGCTGTTTTTTACAGATAACTCCGGCGTCAGTATCTAGATCGCGTTCAACGTCAACGTGTATAAATCCGTAGTAACCATTTGTAGAATTCAGCAGATCGGCAGAACGTATGTTTGCTTCCTCCGCAATAAGGCTGTACTCCGTAAGCCGCCCGTCAGCGCTGATATGGATAGCCACACCAGTGTCTCCAGCAGAATAAGCGCCACTGTTTATCCCGGTGAAAAACATTGCATCCGCTCCTTTCATATCGATCTCTGTAAAAAAAGACAACTCCGTTTGGTAATCCTCTTTTTTCATATATATCAAATGTAGTTCTTCAACTATTCGTAGAACACTACAGTTCATCATATATATTCATTTTCACCAGTTCTCCATTTACTTTATTTGGTAATTTTTTATAACCATCGTCGCATACAAAGCATATGCGCTATTTAATAAAGTAATACTATAAATTGAAGAGATGGCCCATACAAAAACAAACACATAGAACAGCACAAAACACACAGAACAGACGTTACATATATTCAGAATAATCTATTTGTCGTGTTTGAATTTTTAATTTTTATTTTAGATTTCTTAAAATAAATTCTCTAAGAAATGTTGAGTTTCCGCCTTGGTACGGTCAATGACTTTCATTGGGGGTGGGTTAACATATCAGACATATCTAGATCAACTTACGTCTTATGTATTCAACGATGGAGTCATACTCGTAGCGCGATGTAAGCGACGTGGCAACCAGACCCTGTTCTCGACATATTTGACCACTGGACATTCCAGGAACAGCCGGGAAATGTTTGTAGCAACTATCTTTGATGCGGATTGCGTCAGGCAAAGTACAATTTCCATCTGTAAAGATAAGTTTAGCGTTAAATCAATTAAATGTTTGTAACTATTTATATATATTGTGAGGAGGTAATATAAACACATCACAATTTTATGCATCGTATACTTTCGAATATATACTCTATAAATTTCTTTGAAAACAATTTATTGGCACTTACTCTACTTACATAAATACATTCGTAAAGTTTCATGTACACTATTTTACAATGTATCTATACAAAATTATGAAGTTTCAAGCTGAAACGTTTGCTACTTTTGACTCCACCACAAAATTATACGTGCTACGGTTATTATGCATAGCTCTTTACCTTTAAATGAGAACCATTCATATATCTAAAGATCGAACACACAGCGCGGCAACTATATGTTCCCCCGAAGTGTTCATAAAATGTATATGTTAATATGAAGAATAACAATCTTTATTACCTATGAAGCCGCACCATCGCAAGGTTCCATTTACTATGTACGAACCACTTCGCTTAATACCCGCACGGAACAAATCCATGCAAGTCTTGGCAAACGATGGGTAAAAACCTGAACGACACAATACAAATACAATTTATTTCTTTACCCTTAATGAAGTCCATGAGCTTTTGAGAAGTGGAATTTTACAAAACCCTAAAATAGCCAGATCATATAATATATATTTTTCAAAATTCACTATTCTATACAAGAGACACGTGATGTGACGTGAAGGTATCCAACTAAGTTTAAAAATCACAAATATATTACTTGTATCATAAACAGACATGAGACTGTCTGTTCCGCCGCACACAGAACCGTTCTGGCCAGAACAGGGTTCTTGACATCGCCCGAATTCCCTACTGTAGATGGTATGGCTCGAGTCACAACCACAACTGGTCGAACCGAGGAAGGCAAAACTCTTGTTCAGCGCCCGACACGCCTCAACACATAGTGTGATTGTCATGGAATCGTACGAGGTGATAGCCATCGATACCCCGGTTCCATTGAAACAGCCCACATAATCTGGGTAAATAGGTATAAATGCTGGTTTAGAAACATCTTATAACATCTTCTTTTCAACTTGAGTAATTTACCACACATTTGTTTGCTTGATAGAATTATCTACCTATAATTAAAACAAAAATACCAATAAATAATTACAAAAAAACAACAACACTGTACCGTTCCATTTTTCGCAAATGTAATAAAACCACCCGTCTATCTCATCGTCCCAATACCATGACTCTTCCATAATCAAAACAGGTCCGCGGCCTAGTTCGTCGTCGCCACTGACATTAAAGGGATCTACTATCCGTCCATTAGCCCATCTATACGCGCCTCCGTTTGTATGTAGGGCAAACTGACTTAGGTACCATGCACGTCCGGTAAATGTACCTTAACACAAAGAGTTACATTTGCATTAAGACATGTCAACGAATGACAATGTACGACTTTAGTAATACATCAAGTTAGACCGTAGGTCAGACAAATAAATTAATAAGTAGCCAACTGACTGTCCGATCAACCAATCAAACAATAAAAAAACCAACAGAGCAACAACCACATTCAAATTCAGAATTGTTGTAATAAGTCTTCGCATTACACGTCCACTCTTCTTTTTCATCAACAATTTTTCTACATGGAGTTGAATGTCGGCATCTCGTAACTTTAAAGAGAAGCCTTTGACAAAAATCAATTATGACAATTAACAAGGGGCGATACCATTGTGCCAAGTGTTTGCTCTGCATCTCCCCTTAATGAGACACATCCTACAGGTTTGAGATATATTCCCGCACAACAAGAACTAACGACGTCCAGTCAGTTCGACGGGCAACATAAATATACCATAACCCCAACCCTTACAGTATGTTTCCTGCAGGGATATGGCAACCATCAGCACAAAAATTAAAGGGTGTTCTTACTTGTCTTGTTGGCAAAGCTAATCACGGCATCTCGTTCTTCAAGTGATTCAGTTACAACAACGTATGCATCGTATTCTGCGCATATATCACGAGCGATGTCAAATCTTTCGTCGTTGAAATTGAATTTGTAGCAATGGTCACCGATTTGAGACCATCCAAAATTGCAATCTTAAAATCGTAAGACATTTTAATTATAACACATCATATAGTTTAAGATATTGGCATTAAAACTAAATTGCTGAATATACAAGGAATGCAACTTAATAAATTACCAAACTCTGTTTGTAAATTAAGTGAATGGTATTTGCTATCTAGCTCAATGCTTGTATGTAAGTTTTAACATTTTGTTCAATTCCAAAAATCCTAATTTATTGACAGTAAAATATATGTCATCAAATGTTTACCAGATTCTCCACAAAATGTGCTGACGGTTTCGTTACCGGACCTAACTTTGAACGTATTGTTGCTTATGCCAATCAACTGAAGCTCTTCACACGATTTTGCAGTCGCCATTTTGTTTACTTTAGAAAAAAAAAGCAAAATGTCACAGTTCAAACCTATTTGACCTTAATACGAGCCCCCAGTCTATTACAGCGGGGGTTCCTCAAGGTTCTGTCCTTGGGCCTCTATTGTTTCTTCTCTATATTAATGACCTACCACTACACATCCCTCAAACCAATACAGCTATGTTT
>Ga0224511_10004894_pt1 | contig 10321 bp, 4 predicted proteins | sample SF_May12_sed_USG_2_FD_169988 | JGI IMG/M metagenome (GOLD analysis project Ga0224511, IMG submission 169988) | Sediment microbial communities from San Francisco Bay, California, United States - SF_May12_sed_USGS_8_1 | ecosystem: Environmental > Aquatic > Marine > Sediment | place: USA... | reverse complement strand
TACTCTCAGTTGACTCGGTGGTGCAGTGGTAACGCATCCGCTTTGGGTGCAAGAGGTCCCGGGTTCAATCCCCGGCTCCGGCAAGGGTTTTTAGGTTTGATTTTTTGTTTTGTTGTTGTTGTGTTTTAACTTTTAGTCCAAAAAACACATTATTTGTCACAAAAGTTTGCAATTCCTTATACAATGTTAATTTATTTAGTATTTTTAACATATTGGAAGATTTGTGACTGATTATAAGGGTATAAAGATACAGACCTAGCATCTGCAACACAGTATAACAATTTCCCAATTTTTGCGATATATATTTTTGTATGAATGATGGATGTATGAAACTGCAACTAAGTATTATTATTATTTTGGTTTGGTTGTCGCTCCCTACGCTCGCGAATACTTTTGTAATTCATTATTTTAGTTTACTTACTTATTAATATTTTTTAATTTCATTACAAATACCTATCAGCGATGCAACCACGTCAGGTTCTACTGACATATCGGATATACCGTAAAATGTTTTATGACATTATTTAAGTAACAAAATCCCTTATTATGTATTAAAGATGCTAGGTCTGTATCTTTTTACCCTTATAATCGGTCACAAATCTCGCAATACGTTTAGTATACTAAATAAATTACATTGTAAAAGGAATTGCAATATTTTGCGATAAATAATGTGTTTTTAGACAGAAAAGTAAAAACACAACCACAACAAAACAAAAATCAAACATAAAAACCCTCGCCGGAGCCGGGGATTGAACCCGGGACAACTTGCACCCAAAGCGGATGCGTTACCACTGCAACACCGAGTCAACTGAAAAATATCGATTGTAGTCAAGCCATTTAACTGTTTCGACGCAATGGGTCGAAACGTAAACAAACAAAGCCAAATTTGCGGGCCAGACATTTTCAACAAATACATCTTTTCTGTTATATTTTACATGCATAAACAACTATATTTGGCAGTTTCTCATATTTACGGGAGTAGGTTTCGCTGCTTAAATATGGTTTAAATGTAAGATGTTAACAAGTCTGACCTAAAAGATACATATCTAGCATCTTTAAGCATGCATTACTTCAATAGCAATAAAAAGTATTACAAAAGATCTTCAAATACATTTTTTGAAAATGGCTAAATGTTAACAAAAACAGTGTTGGTATCATTGAAATGATATTACGGCATGGCCCCCACCCACCTCGATTGGATTGACGGTTCTTTCTATCATTAACTGCAGAAACTTACTGGCATGAAAACAAGCAAAGTAAAACATGATAAGAACTTTTATGGTGTCTGCAAGGGACGAAGAATTGGCATATTTACAGAATAGAGTGTATGTGAAAAAGCCATGAACAAATATCCAAATGCAGTATTTAAAGGTTTCTGCACTATACAAGAGGGCATCAATTTCTTGCTCGCAGATAACTCCTTTACAAACTGTTGTAAAATCCCTGTCATATTAAATGATGATAGTGTGAGGTCCGTAGCAGAGTTCGATCATGAATGTGGCAATAATAAACAGCTTAGCCCCTCGAATGACGAAAAAGAAATGCCTGGAGAAACTGATGAATGTTCAATAAATGACATACTAAATACAAGCCTTACTCTTGTCAAACCATTAGGCAACACTATGATTGAGAATGGTATTGCTAATAAGGATATAGATCTATGTCCCAGCTGCAATGTACGTGCGAATGAAAAGACAATTCAGTGCAATAACTGCACTAAATGGTATCACTTTAGATGTACCCACCTGCCTAATTACCAGTTATATATTTACAATACCACAAACAGAAAATACACATGTCAAAAGTGCGTAGAGGTTAGTGCACCAACACTTGATTTACAAACACTGAAAACTGAAAATACGTGCACGTCCGCACACACACACACAAACATTACAGAAGTCCTATGCTTCAGTCCAAACACAGACTCAGTCAAATGTTTTATCTGAAGAAACACAACACATGATCGAACAAGGCTTTGTGAAGCTAACAGATCAAATCTGCGGACTTAAAGAGGATTTCAAGACACAGGACCAACTACTGTCTAAAATTGAAACATTAAAGGGTGACAAAAAAGACTTACTTAGGAAAGAACCAACAACATAAACTCACCTAGCAAGAAAACTGACTCAAAAGATGTGGATTTGAAAAAAGTCTTGAGACTAAACTCTCAACAACAAAAGCTAAAATCAATCTAACACAGCAACAGTTAAGTGACTCGGCTTGCGAAAATGCAATACAAATCACAAAGATAGACTCGGAAATTATTATTCTAAAGACCAAATTAGAAACATCAGAGGTTTGCAAGAGAACTGTATGAAAAGATCTTCAAAGCATAGTAGAAAGATACAGCATTTAATGTAATGAACAAGTTCAGAAAGATAGAGACATACAAACAATGCGGATATGGCTGAGCTACAAGACGAACTTATCAGTCTCACAATTGAAAATAGAATACCAGAGAACACCTTTGAGTTAGTGACTAATAAACAACAAACCAAAAAAGCAGACAGCCCTGGTACAATACCAGTCTCAAAGAACAAGTATAGTGAACTATTCACCATGGATAACAATGGGCCACAAATGCCTCCATACTAAAAACTACAGATAAACAACATCTCAGCGCTCAAGTCCAAATACTTCACCATTGCCTAGTCCCAGAAAACCACCGAGTAACCGGGAGAGAAACCAACAACGAAAATCATCATCAACAAGACAGATTCTCATGATTGAATATTTGGACATCAAATACTAAGTATTCGAGTACAAAATACATCGACGGCGCAAACAAAACTGTGAGGAAGGAAATACGGTACGATATCAAGAGTGCGAAGGAGTTCATCCAGAACTTTGAAGGTGACGAACCCGATATAGTAGTGTACCAAGTGACCTGCAATGACATAGAAAAGCAAGCAAATGGTGAAACCTTTTCCCAGTTGGATGACCTAGTTAACACCACAAAGAACAAGTTCTGTGCAAAAAATCAAAGGTGTTAATTTCACAACCATTACCTAGGAAAGAAAAGAAGCTTAAAATGATAAAGCTAAAGTACTAAGTGCCAAGATTACTAGCAAATTCGCTGGAGGAGACCAAGTTGAATCAGGATGAGAAAGGCCCAAAACCAGAAAGGCCCATACCAGAAAGGCCTAATCCCAGAAAGGCCCATACCAGAAAGGCCTAATCCCAGAAAGGCCCATACCAGAAAGGCCCAATATAATATATAGTTAGTAAGTGTATAGAAGGCAAGGATGGCGATGATTTGATGCTTTTATTTCTATATTATTGTTTATATTCTATTTACTGTATATCTGTCAGTTGATTAACATTCTTTTCTTCAGATACCTAGGTACATTTATAAAGTTTCAATATAACTGAGTAGATGCCAGTCGAAATCCTAAATAACAAACGAACAAGTTGAAGAAAGACAAAGAGCAAAATGAAATTGGTAAGTGAATTTATTTAAAATGAAACAAACAACCATTACCATTAAACATATATTAGAGCCAGGCTCTGAGAAAATCGCCCATAACTCATTTGTATACATTGCTTACAAAACTCTTTTGATGTAATTAACAAAAGAAAGTGATTTATCCTTGGTCTTATCCTTAGTAAAATTTATGCATTTCAGCGTGTTTTAATACAATTTCGTGTACCTTTCATGGTGGGCGCTCCAGTATTTTGCACTATGGGCCACGAATAGAAACTAACTATCTGTATGCCCCGACGCCGAATGGGCAAAGCCCGAGTGCGTCGCTAAACAAAAGCAATACCCCCACCCCCACATTAGAGAACTGAAAAGTCATGTGAACGAATGTCCGGGTGGTAATTTGATATGAGCACGAATGTCCGGGGTGGTAATTTGATGTAAGCACGAATGTCCGGTGTGGTCATTTGATGTGAGCACGAATGTCCGGCCCGGTCAAAAATCGCGTTGGAACGAATGTCCGGGATTCTTTTAACGTATTTGCGAATCACTGATAGGCAATTTGGTCAGAATATCTACTGTAATTTGTGAGGGCATTTCTTTCTTTGCACTTAACTTATATACAAGTCATCATTACTGAATTTTAACTGGAATTTATAAAGGACTCTAAATTACCTGCTGGCTTTGCAAACCGTGAACTCGCTTCTTTAAAGTATGCCCCTTGATACGCCTGTGCAACTTTAAACTGTGAAGACAATCATGGACATCAAACATCATCACTTGATAATTACAGCCTTTGATATATTCATTATGTTACTATAATTGCTTTTAAATACTTGGTGTTTAAACTTTTAATCTAGGGTTTTGCATGTATACAATATGATTTTAGTCCATGTTATGAATCATATATAGCTTTGTCCAGGATGTAATATGACCCATTTATATTTATTCCGTAAAAAATCCTATTTGTGGACCTTTCCGGTAAGATATAAAAAATGGGCCTTTCTGGTATTTAAAAGTGGGCCTTTCTGTACCCCTTTAAAGTGGGCCTTTCTGGTATGGGCCTTTCTGGAATTGGGCCTTTCTGACCCGGTACCACCAAGTTACTGTTAGCGATAACAGCAATCTGACTTACCGAGGGGAGCCCCTTGAAGGCATCATGTATGACGATAAACACCTCTCAAGATGGGAAACCATTTTGTTGGCAAGGAATCTGCGTGAAGAAATAAATGTTCTTTGTTGTTTATTGCTCATGCGTAATGACTCAAATGTATCTATGAAGATATATGAACATTGAATACACCTTATGTATTTTTACTCTATTCTGATACATACTAATAACAGTAAACCATGGAGTATAGTGATACCTTTTGCTTGGCTATACTAGTATAGTGATACACTGGCTATAATTAGCTATGCCAGTCCAATACGAGTTGCGCCGCCTGTTTCATCTCATGAATATTCAAACGCCTCTAAAGTGCGGACTGCGGAGATCGGTGCTTTATGTCGATGATTTCATGGAGAGCGGTGACAATGGCGGCATAAATCATTGCTTTTGTATGCAACTCTCCATGAAATTGTCCTAAAGTGAGGCAGATCTCTATGAAATCGTCTTAAATGTCACTAAAATTGACATAGAGGCCCCTAGAAGCAAAGAAACTATATCTAAAATTCTAATAAATTATTTCGAACCTTAAATACACAACACAGGTACCCTATTGCTCTAAAGCACTCAATATCAGTCTGCAAACTCTGCAGAGTTGGGACCCCTGTGTAACTATCCCTTTAATAACTTTTGAACGACTGCACGGACAGACAAAATCAGACCAGCAACAGGTGTCTTAAACTTACCGCTAGGTGGTTATCGCATATATAATAAATAAAATACACGAAAATGTACTTACTTTACAGAATTTATGGTCCACATACGACAAAATTTGTTGTTTATGCCGCCATTGTCACCGCTCTCCATGAAATCATCGACTTAAAGCACCGATCTCCGCACCTTAGGCTATACCCCTTGATACATGGCACCAGCAAACTCATCCTATGTTAAGAGGCAAAATTTAAATATTATACCATTGCTTGAAAATGATATAACAGCATATTGTAAGATGGGTGATATTATGATTCTTGGGAACACAAATGCAAGGATGCTTATGAGGTACTTAAAAACTTTATTAGATGACTAATAATGCTGTAAAATCTATTTAAAAAAGCACCAAATGATCACTCACTCATAGACTCGACCCTCGTTTTTGGTAAAATTAAAATTTGATAAGGTCTGAATATGAATGAACTTAGCAACCTGTTATAAGCAAACCTCTCGTATTTTTATTCAATCATTTTTATGGATCAATATCTAATTTCTTTACTTTTTTTCATAATGTTTGGGCCTAAATTGTTTTGATTTTTATATAACGCAAAAATACAAGAAAAAGACAAAAAGGGCACAACTACACAGGATGTCACACATCGAGCACATGCAGCTGTTCCCGGTGGTCAACGTTCAAGAGGCATCAAGGCCAGTATTTGTCCAAGACACCAAAAATGTGGCAACTTGGCAAGACGAATGGTGTTGTCTTTAGGCTACCACGGACTAAAGTGTTGGGATTTCAGTCGGGTGTTCAGAACAGCTCGGATAAATAAATGTGGCACAACTTAACCCGGAGGGTGGTTCAACTTACCCCAGAAGTAAGTTGAGCAATCGGAGTGACCAATTTTAATCATTAACTGTGACTATAAGCAAAGTATTTTCAAGATAAGATATGGAACCAATAGGTAAGCAAAAGATTATATTTCATGTTCATATACTCATTGTGGCAAAACAATTAAGGAGATGAGACATATTGAAATGCCCAAAGCAGCCCCCAAAAAGTCCATTTGTCATTTTCAAGAACTAGAGATGATATTGAAATGAAATTAGCAAAATACTGTGAGGTTACCTCAAAAGTACCAATTTTTATTAATAAAACATAAAAATTAATTGTTAATTAACCATTGATTAGAGAAAACAATGAACTTCACACGGGCCAGCAGAACTCAAAATCTAATAGGAGCATACCTTTCACACTTAGGCATATAAAATTCCATGCACTAACGGAGGTAATCTTAGAGTTTTATGAGTGAAACATCAATAGTTTGTCCAAAAATGAAAAGGTTAGAAAGTAGGACGTAAACAAAAGTTTGAACCAAAATTGATTTGTCTTTTTTGGACAAACTATTGATGTTTGACTTATAAAACTTTAAGATTACCTCCGTTGGTGCATAAAGTTGGTAATGAAACTCAACATTAAGCGTCAATTAACCATTAACGTCTTATTAAAAATAGGACCATCATTGCCATATTTCATATCTTATTACTGGATGGAAATAATTAAATAAAATTTCATATATATAAACACAGTTAAAAATAAACTGTTTCACCATTTCTTTTTTAACGATATGTCTAAGTTAGGGGAGATAATCCCAATTAACTTTTACATTGAAGCCTATGGAAAATATACAAAAACTAGTATAATATGAAACTAAATTGATTTTTAAGCAAATTCTTCAGTTAGATAGCTTAATATTATAAATATGATTTAAAACTCAATAAGAAATCCGAACTTTTCCGTGGAAAAGCTGAGAAAACAGCATATTTCCAGTTTTAAAGGGAGATAACTCATTAAAACAAAATTGCCAAGGGGAGGTAATAAACTTCTGTCACAGCTGGTACAGTTTGTCAATGTCAACTGTTGAAAGCAAGCATACAACTTGGTGTAAGCATTAAGATATATTCATATCTTAATGCTAACACCAAGCTGTTTGCTTGCTTTTGGACAGAATATTTCCTAATGATGGGTCTAAAGCCTTAATTAGCCAAAACAATAGATTTCACGCGGGCAAGCAGAACCTAATTTTTTATAGGAACATACCTTTCACATTTAGCAGTATTAAACTGTATGCACCAACGAAGGTAATCTAAGAGTTTTATAAGTCAAATATCAATATACCAGGGATCATTCCTATGAAGTTTGGTCAAAATCCAATGAGTGGTTTCAGAGGAGAAGATGTTTAAGTAAAAAAGTTTACTGGCCGGTCACTTTGTGCTCAGGTGAGCTAAAAAATTAGGACGTAATATATCATGTTTGTGAAAAATCATTAAAGAAAAAGTTTGGCCTACTCAAAAAACCCAACCGACCCAAAAATACGAGGGTCCTTTTATAAGACAAGGAAAATATACAGTAAATGTTGCAAGCGAAGAAAAAACACCAATTTAAACAACATATTGTAAGCCTCGGTGCCTACAATTTACTGTTTCACTATTTATCAACTGTCAGGATAAAAAAAACAAGGCCTTTTGAACATGTCATCACTCTTTTATTACATTTCTCCACTTCAAATGATAAAGAATCTAGAAAAAATAATCAGGTTTAAATATTGGCGCTAAATAAACATATTGATCAATGGCGCTATTCTCAGCCTTGGCTCGTAGCCTAGTTTCTAAGGTAAGTGAAACTATATTTAGTTAAGTATAATATGAAAGTAAAAGATCCAGTATGTACAGATTTTACAAGGTGAGTGGGCGTATTTGTTAACCGTTATTAGAGCGTGAAGTCATAATTTATTTTTAGTAGTGGGTGGAGTTAAGGTTGTTGGTTTGATCGACTGATCCAGAATGATTCCGGTTGGCTGAGAAGCGCGACTTATATACTGATTGGATGCTGCCTGCTGCAGCCGCAGCATCCAGTCAACTACTGAAAAGGCATGTAACATACGATATCGCAGCATTGTAAACAATGAAGTTCTTCGGTTGACCGACTTAAAATATTATCAACATATATATACAATATCTGGAGTTTTAATGAACTTATGGGCTTAACATATTCGTCACAATGCATAAAATACAAACGGATAATTCAACAATGCAATATAAGTAACAAAAACAAATGAGCAACAGTAATAATCTAAGGGGCTGCAAGCTATGCCGCCCTCCGCCATAGAATGTCAAAATAGTTCTTAGTGACATTATCAAAAACAAGCTCTAATCATTAGAAACTTGATGAAATAGTAATAGAAATATTTAAAATAATTCTAAACATGAATGATAATTTGTGCATACATGGCCTAAACAACAATAATCATGTAAATCACATTCTATACATAGATGGTGACGTCACTACGTTATTATCACCTCTATACTAGACCGTAGGATTATCCCCTATCTGGGGGATTTGTGCCTCCGCAAATATAGTTCGCGTATGATTGACGAATTTGGAAAATTGCCTTTCACATATTGTTTACGTGTATAAAACGTAAAGGTAAATGAATAAAAAAAATTAAAATGTATGTCTATATTATTATATGTGTTCAATTGAGGCAAAAACATTGTAGTAAAACAAGTCGAAAATTCTAATTTCACTTTCTCTCATCACCATCTATCGTGGACGTGGAGGATAGTGAAAGTAGCTTGAAAGTAGAGCGATCCCATGATCCTTAGAGCGAAAATACACAGGTCAGTAAGACCGTGTGTGTACGCAATGTGTAAATCAAGTAACAATGTATGGTTGCGCGTAACCTTTAAGAAACGCAAATGGCGGACAAACAGTCAAATTCTTACTCAATTCTCGACTTTACGCAATCCCATAATACTTTGCGCTGACGTGACTTCCGGTCTAATTTTTACTCCGAGAAAACAATGACAGCAGAAAACGTCAATATTGGGTTGGACATCACCCGATATCTTATCTGTAAGTGATTATAATGATATACTTTATCAAGAAAGTGTAATATAGTTTTCAAGGGTAGTTTTGAAATGTGAATGATATAATATAAAAATGTTTACTATTTTCTGTTAAAGAAATTACGGTGGGTTGGTGAATTTATTTTGGTCAACAAATTAAGACAAGTCATTAAGCGGGAAGGAAACCATATTAAAGTGCATGTGTTTAAATAATAATCAGTTAACAAGAATTCTTCGGATTTTATCTGGGGCAGATCAGCTGACAGATTGTAAGAGTTTACCTCGGTCAAAGGGTATAGTTTAAGGTGGAAAATAAGTAAACAAACTTGTGTTCTATGATGCTGTGTTTTTAGCAGAAAAATGATGTAATCAAATATTAATGTAAAATTGTTCTGCTTATCTAGTATATGTCCTTACACATATTATTTACTGGGTCTCTAGACAGCCCTCTTGGGACTAGCTTGGGATCAGGTTACTGGAGTTCAAGCTTGCCAGTCTAGGGGTTACCAGACCTCTGTCCACTGCCTTTAAATGATGTTAAGAAATTTGTTGCTAGCTCACGAAATGGTCTCAGTATTTACCAAATTCGACCTTACAACATTAATCAACAGAAAAAAAACTTCAGTTGTTGAAGTCTGTTATTTTAATGTAAGTATCTCCTCAACCGGACCTGGTTTAGGAGTCGTAAGTATACCATTGAGGAGACCATACGGGTTTTTTTCTTCTTGAACTGCTCTGGTAGAGAGACTCCACATGTACCATTTTCCTCTCGACTGGCTCCAGATTAAATGATATTTAACATAACTGTTGGAAATTGGTGTAGTTTGTTTAAAGGAACATGCTTAAATTATATATTCCTAACTCAATATCTGATAGAAAAAGAAATCGTCAACATGCCCATTATCTCAAATCAATTGTGTCCTATTGTAACATGGGGCGACTTCTCTTATGAATGATCTCAGAGTGCCGAGTAACCAATAATAAAATATAAAATGACTAATTTTTTATATGTTTGCTTATTTGAATCGCCATATGATTTTGTGATTCCAATTTTCTGTCCACATGTATGCAGTTACACGTCAATTCACTAAATTTAATTTTGTTGTTGGCGGCATTAACAAAGATGATGCTACATATTTAATATTTCGCAACTGCAAATTCAGTAGACCACCACT
>Ga0224511_10004893_pt1 | contig 10323 bp, 5 predicted proteins | sample SF_May12_sed_USG_2_FD_169988 | JGI IMG/M metagenome (GOLD analysis project Ga0224511, IMG submission 169988) | Sediment microbial communities from San Francisco Bay, California, United States - SF_May12_sed_USGS_8_1 | ecosystem: Environmental > Aquatic > Marine > Sediment | place: USA... | reverse complement strand
TACAGGTTAGCAGCAGCTAAATATAGAACTCATATCCCCTATATCTTTACAACAAAATAAATTATAACAAATACCACAACTCTATATACATAATCTAAAAACAAAGCTTTGGTGATGAACTTGGGCATACGGTTAAATATTCAGTCCAGAAGCCCAATCATATAATATTATATTAGTCTTTGGCACCGGTCAGTTTATAATAGCCCACATCAGGCATTGTGATGGCCATAGTATCAATGTACTACCATGACTCTAGTCTGTCCTCTGGCTTGTCTCACATTCTGCAAAGAGAGACTATGCCTCGGCAGGGCTTGTGGTGCTTGGTGAAGGTTGCCAGCTGTTGTCGCGGATGGAGTCAGTTTCTTCATTTGATGAGGAGGCACTGGTGGAGCTGAAAGAACAATATAATCTTACCATCAGTGATATGTATGGAACGCTATTGTAGAAATTAATGCCAATGCTTAAAAATCTCCGATGCTTAGTGTGAAAACCTTATTACAGTTGGGCTGTGAGCCCACTGATTTAGTTACTTTGTTAGAAAGCCCAGGTACCACGCCACCTCACAGGATACAGAACTCACAAATCGAATGACTTACTAGATGGCAGCCAATAGCAGTGTTACAAAGGGAAAGGTTAGTTTCCACATGTATGTAATTTTCACAAAAACATAGTCTCTATCCATAGGACTCACTTCAGTGAACATTTTGGGTATCCACACAACTCATTTTAGAATGCCAGGCCATCCAACTAACGAGATTGGGAGTAACCTCCTCCTGAAAACAGATGGGTATGAAAAGACAACTTCTCATCACATTTACTAACCTTGTTCAGGGATATTGCAGGCCTCAAGCATATGACTGTAGTTGATATCCCAGTGATAAAGTGCCAGTGGTTGTAGCGACTGGATTAATTCAGCATGTAACTTCCTGTCGGCACTAATTTTTGATCTCAAGAATGAGTCGTCGTTATAAAATTTATCCATCATGAGTCGATTATGCTGTAGCAGCTGCAGCCAAAAGTCGAGACATTGGAAGCTACAAAAACGAAAACATAGTTACTCGCTCAATGAGATCCGTCTTTTAGAACTAACAAAGTTAGGATACATGTGTACTTGCTATGGTGTGTAGCAGTGTGAATCATCAGGGCTAACAGCTCAAAACTAATCAATGTATTGATCTGGAGATAACTAGGTCGAAGCTCTGGCAGGGGTCTCTAATGGCGAACTTGCGAAGCTTATCATTCATAGATGCAAGAAAAAAGTCGGCTGACTCAGCGAGTTGGCCTATCTGCCTTGCTGTCTCGGAAGCATAGCGTCATTTGGCCAGGGTGCGGAGCGTTTCACTCTTCCAAAAAAATCTTATAACAGATGGAGTGTCGCCATCTGCAGATACTTACTTGAGAAGCCCAACCACAAAGAGACAGAATCTTATACTGATGTCATCGACTCTATGAGCCGATATTTGTGCCAGAATCTGTGAGAAGCTCGGAGTGACTTCTCCTGAAATAATAAAACATAGCTGGTCACATGACAGGTAGGTTATAGCTAAAGAGTCTCTGTGAGAGCCCACACTAGGTAGGGCTCTGGATTATCCATGAATGAGTGTAAAGCTGTTGTCATAATAGGCTCCAACATTTTATGACAAAAAAATTTCGAACTGGCATGCAATGGACTGAAGAAAGATACTCATTCTTTATAGATTGGGCAGGTCTCTAGTCAATTTGACTATAAAGTTGCCTTGACATAAAGTAGGCTTGACAGCATCCTGTGAATCATTCGGTGAGTGACTATAGTTACAATAAGTCCGACAGGCTTTAGTGGGCAAATACTGACCTTTACAAATGTCTAAATAGATTAGATAAAAATTGATAACTCATAACCGGCATCAACCATTGGGCATCACTAATGGGTATCACTAGCTAATGCACTTTCAATGAATTGACTGTCGGCATCCGTACGGAAACTACGAATCTGCTTTTAGTTTTAGGGTCCTGTAGGTACATCCTGCAGCTAAGTAGCTATGACAAAACACTGATCAGCAAACAAAAAGATACATTGAAAAACTTTAACTTTGCATATGAACACATCAATAGACCACAAAATAAAGCTTCAAGCCCGAACGTATTGATATCATAAAAGCTGACTAAGCTCGGGGCCAATTCAACCCTACTCAGCATCAAACATGAGATAAAAAACTGAACGAGTAGTCCAGAATTCTATATCTTTCTCCCTCTTTCGTTTGACTAGATAGAATCTCCAATTTTTACAGACCTCATTATACAGAAGATCTATGGTCCTATTCAAATTACCCATATGTAAAATAGAAATATCAAATCAAAAAAATATCAGATGGAACTTTAGTGCAGGAGGAAGGAAAGTACTCTCACCTCCGGCCTTACAGCTCTCCTCCACTATATCCCATAATGTCACTCTGGCCCGGATTTTACCCATCGTAACTGTGACGAGTTTATGGGATTTCAGTCCTAAACTGAGTATGCATTCGAGGGCGGACACTAGTTTCCAAACTTTCAACATTACATCTTGACTGGACTGAAATGAGAAAAAAATCATCTTCACTTAATAAAAATAATTATTATATTATTCGTAACAAATGACAATCAAAATCAAGTTATTCCCAGGTTTATAATTTGAAATTAATTTGGAACATTTTGCCTGAGACGACCTTATGGGTAATTTTGTTTTCATGATGGGCATTTTAAAATTCAAAAGTGGCAAACCGCATGCACCATGTGGAAATCTACTAAACTTTTATCAGGGCCAAAACGCAGCGTAGTACCCTCTAAGTCACCACAAGCAACTGTTATGCCATAGTTTTGAAAGGGGGGGATAACTCTATGCCTTGCCTATACAAGCATGCAGAAACCGCAAGGATTCCTAAAGGCTAAAGCCTACCACGGATGATTCACAGACAGGATATTGGGTTATAAAACATGGTCCAAAACAACAGACTAAAAGACCAGCTCATCCCCCCCAGGCTTTTTGATGATTTGCAACTATTTTCAACACTTCAGAGTTGAACCCATGATCCTACGATGTAGCTACTGAGCGGTCACGCTACCATGTTCGTCATCAATATTTCACAAATTATCGTAGACGAGAACAGATCAAATCATCTTCATTTACGTAGATGTCATCACAAAGCCATGGCTTGTTTTCACGATGGTCTATGGTTTTCCCCATACAGTCGGTACTCTATTGAAGGGCCTTCTTTGTTTAAACTTAGAATTGAACCCGGGCCACTGGTTCAAAACTGGGTGCACTATCCACTAAGTTACCACCTTTTCCTGCAGTAATTTGGGATTTGCATACATACCATTTTGTGGTCCTCGGGGGCTGATTGACCCTTGCATAACACATCAGCGGCCTCTATACACGCTACGATATCTGTAATGATAGGATCCATACCAATAATTCCTAGCAGGTCATACAGGTCACAGATTCTAATGACGTATGTGGGAAATGGTATGGTGGGCATACCCTTTCTAGCCTCCCAGTAGTGCCAAGTGCCAAGTGCCCAAGTACACAACAATATAGTAGCGAAGTTTTTCAGTTCAGAAAAGACCATTTCCTGTTCATTAAGACTCTCTTTCTGCCAAGTTTCCAGGCCCTTCTCGTCTACTCTAACATCTGTGTTTTTCGATAATGTGGTACCGGTAATCTGAAATCATGTGCGGGAACTGCCTATGTTACTGGTTTTCATGATACACTATAAAGGCATTTATGAAGATGGCTTGATCATTATTGAAAAAATTCAAACCTAACGAAAAAAATATGGGTCACAAATATTCACAGACGTAGACTTTCACCAAATTACTAATGGCACAACTTGTTTGAAACGATAGCATAAAAGGCCATTGTAAGATTTATATAGCGAATTAGTAGATATATACATAGATACCTATTATCTGTGTATATATCTATGGGTATGTATGACTAGATTACAGACCGTTCCATACACTTTTATACAATCAAAGGAATTAAGTGGCTGATAGAGGATGGATTAGGCGCCTAGGAATCTAAACTAAAGCATAACTAATTAACCTCCTGGTGAGGAGGCTACCTGGTGAATGGTTGCCATATCATAATTTTCTAGCTTGAAGCAGGCATAGGCCTAATTAAATCTATCAAATCCTAGTCAATGCCTTTGAATTCCGTCAATCTTAATGAAAAATTAATGCACAAATGCATTTTTTCAATCATTAATTTGCTGCTTTAAAAGGATGGAGGTGGAAACAATAAGATGGACTGCAGCACTAGACACTGGCTAAATGTCTTTGTTATCGAAAACAAAATTCACTACTTATGTTGAGAGAGGGGGGAGAGGGAGGTAACTATTTACCGAGCAGCTGCTGGTCTGATAATGTCGAGTTCAGACTTCCCCGGCTGTTTCCATCTGTAACATAAATAACTCTTGAGGAGTTAGTCAGCTGACTAAGAGCAGACCGTGAAGTAATTGACAGCTGGAATAAACCGCCCACACTGCTAACAAGTTCTCGTACAGTACCAGTAGAGGATTTTGTTTTATCCAGAGTTGTTTAATTCTCCTCTGAATGAGTCTGCTTCTACCAAGACCCCTTTACTCCTACTCTAAAGGGGCCTAGTTCTACCAAATAGATTTTTCTCATTCATATCAACCGGTGGCATCTGCGTAGACACTAGATAATTTTACAAAATATTTTCTATCCACCAAAAAGTACCAAGCCTCTTGAAGTATAGGAACCTATTGCATATACATGTATTTGTGGGTAATCAAGACTGTATTTTACGGTCCTCGGTTCCTGTAATAAAGCTTGACTAGCGAGGTATACACGTTTTGCACTAAATCAAACTGAATCGCATTACCTGTATGTTTTTGTCGCCTTTTCAGGAAGTCAGCGATATGCTGCCAGCTGTTTGGTTCTCGCGGTGTTACTCCTGACGAACCGGTGGCTATCCCGGAAGAGAGTTCTGTTGAGAACTTCTCTCTGATCAATCCGGATGTGGTGCGACAATCACCACGACATGACGATGATGGGAAGAGTTGATTCAACAATGACATCTGGCAAATTTTCTGTTGGTTTACGCCTTTATCTCCCTGTGGTAGTAAAGAGGTTATAGGAATAGCAGGATAGGTTGAAGAGTTGAGTGGTTGAGACTGTTGGCTCATATAGGTAATGAATCCTAGGTTCAGGCCATGGTTATCTCAGACTCCAACTGAGAATGACATGACCATGGCCTGAACTGAGACTTACTAGCCTCTACAGCCCTAAAATAAGCTTCAGGCTTATAGGAGGTTTATAAAAAGTGAATAATAGAATTGTAAATTGTAATAAATTGTTTCGCAACATTGAAGCGACCATAGAATAAGTAAGCGATCGGTAGCTAGTCCTGATATTTTGATAATCTTGACAATGTATAGCATGACCCCTTTCAAACACAGAACTCTGTTCATGTGATCGAATTCACTTTCAGGTGCAGCGGAGGTACATGGTTTGTAAAAATGCACTTTTCACGTGAGTCTGGAACCCCGGTTCAGATGCTTAAGCCTGACTACTCGGATGCACACGTAATAAGCAATCCATTGCAAGAGTAGGTGGAGAGGTATACCTTATCAGGCACAGCCAGCTTACAAATATTATTTTTGAATACAAAGTTACTGCAGAGTTATCCTCTAAAGCTGTACGGTCAAATTAGCAATGGACTAAGATAGATTGGGCTTGTCCCTCTTTATTGGATAATTTAATCCAAGTTCAGCAGGTAAGTCATAATAAGTGCAGAGATATGATACACTGATCTCTAGTACATCGCACTAAAGCTCTGCGCTTGGGGGCCGGATATTGGCTAGAAACCAGGATCAGAACTAACTACTAGTGCTTTTATCTAATTTTAGGAGGAGAAATCGCATAACTATTCCTTAATGACCACCGACTTTGATGCATGATTCATGAAGCAATTGAGCTATGACCCATTGGTCCATTGATTGCTTTCTGAGGCTAGGAGATGGCTTCGATAGTTGTTGACTGAAACGAGTTCTCACTCATGGGGAGGGGAACAACTCTCTGGCTCAGGGCAGTGGCACTAGAAGCAAGTCCAAAACCCGATGCATAGCAAACTTTCAGATGGCAAGGTTTGTTTTTGTACGACCTCTTCACTATTATCTACAGGTTAGGTAGGTATCTACAGGTTAGGTAGGTATCTACAGGTTAGGTAGGTATCTACAGGTTAGGTAGGTATCTACTCGTTAGGTATTTGTTTTATGTTATGTTTCATTGATGTTATGGCTGAGCGTGGATGGTTAGTATCAGCGCTCCATCTCATAGTAAGGCTTGTTTTTTGTTAGGTGATAAAGGGCTAAGCCCGCAGACGGGTGAGAACCTGGGTTCGAACCCCGGTCATGACGGGCTACCGTTGACCGATTATGACCTCCTCATTTTAGTCCTAGCTCAAAACAAAGACAGGCATCACAATGAGGTGGAGCATTAATATTGACCCACTCATCGTGCTCCATTCTACGCCATAAATAATATATAATTATTTATGGCATAGAATGGAGAATTCTACGCCATAACTGGTGAAAAAACAAGTATCTAACCAGCCAGCTTCACTATACCAAACCATAAAGACAGCCGGGAACGCTTACCTGGAAAACTAGCACAGTATGGTCGTTGCTTGGTGCTTTTTCACAGCTGCTGCAAGACATTTTGGAATTGTTGCAGAATGTTGGCTGATCAAAGATCTCATTCCACCATTTGTATTCTGTCAGTGAGTTCTTGTTTGTTTTGAGGAATGAAACATCGGGTAGTGGAGGCAGGGATTTGCTGGCTGTAGGCTTTTTCTTTGCGGAACCCAACGCATCATCCAGAAGATTGTCTATGCTTTCCCTTAGCTCTACAAACAAGCAGATTATATATGTACATGTAGTTGGCTAGACAGCTTGCATGCATTACTAGTACTTGACTCACTCATATTGATGTCTGTCAGATAAGATATTCCGAAAGGTACTCTGAACGAGCGGCTAGAGACTGCTAGCTGCTATTGCTATGCCATTTAGAGGACCTCCTAAGCCAGGGGCTGGTTGTTGAATAGATGAAGTTAGGTATTGTATGAGGAGCTAGCTCATACCCACGGCGGGAGCCCAGCACGCACGACAAAACTTAAAACTTTATTGACCTTTCGATCTTGAACCATTGAGAGGCTCTGCTGGCTGTAGTTCTACAGTGAATTTAGTGTACCTCCTAATCGTAAAAGTTCACGAAATTCAATGTAGGACAACTGTGACTGGAAAGAGCTAAGTGGCACATGAGTAGCTAGCTGATACCCACAGCAGGAGTCCGGCATGATACAGTTTGAACCTTTATCGACCTGCAGGCTTGAGCCACTGATCTATTACGTTATACCCACTCTCGCCCTCGTATGACTGATTCAACATTCATCATATCCGACGCATGATCATTATTCCCAGAGGCAGCGAAATGTTGGCAGAAATGTTTGCGATGAACAATCAATACCACCGGACACCTCCGAGCATCAGTTATGCCACAGTATACACAGACTAGTTAACTGAAGCCGGTGGACATATTGGATTTCTAAAGTGAACTCAAACATACATTTAGACTGGTCACGTAATCACTCAATGACTCCATTATTTTAATCCTTTTTATATCCGTCCAAAAACTCCCATATACCTCAAATAAATTTCTATAAGCGCAATTGTTGAAAGCAATCCGCGTCACTTTTCACACAAAACTAGTCCATGCGGCACTGTTTAACCATTACTGGATTTTTTCCCACAATTTTTAACAGTATTCTCCAGTTGTTTTTAGTGGACTTAATATCATGCAGAGCAGACATCTTTGAGTGGAGAGTTCCAATTTCATCATCAAAGCGGGAATCGATACTGAAGTTAAAATGTTCAACTATTCGATCAATATATTGGTCACACGAAGCTGGTAAACAGGCTTTAAAGGGTGCCTAAGAGCTTTACAGGAAAAACAGACAGAAGAACTTTTGCTTAGAATTATCTATTTTTCCCTATTTGGAATAAACAAGGATGCATTATTCCGGCGGCAGTGCCACTGTCCATACCATTTAACAATTGATGTTAATGGTGAATGAATCTGTTTATAGTGCTAATTGATTTCGAACCTTTTTCTTTAGTAAGGTCTTTGAATTGGGGGTAAAAGTATTTCTGATGAATAAAACCAAATCTTCTGTTTGAAACCATTAGTTTGAGGTATGACATAAAGTCAATAGTTCTGGTTTTCATCATCATATTGAACTCATCAAGCAGCGGGTTCATAAAACCCACGTACAGTCTGCTCAGGCTATAACAGCCTGTTAGGCTTATAACATATTGCAGGCACTCAGGTAATGAGCCAATAAACTTCCTCTCTGCAAGCCAATAAAAACCTATAGACTATCATTTGGCTATATAGTATCAAGACCTGGATGTAAATCGTTGCTTAGCCAATAACAACAGTTTCAAGCATATTAACTCTAACTCTATGGTTGTAAATCTCAAATAACTTGATCTCCTAGCGAAATCTACATGTATGAATCGGTACGAGAAAAGGTCTATGACATCTGGTAAACCATTCGCATGTAGTTCTATAATCCATGCTTAGTGGATCGCATACTGAGCGTTGGATTGGGGGTCTTTGGTTCCATCGCGAGTTCAGACGTAATTTTGTCTCTCGCAACACTTTCTTCAATTGCGGATTGAAATGTTATACGCAGGAGGTCCATCCATAGAGTTTGCCTTCTCTATGGGGTACACAGATAGAAGCAGAAAGTCTCCCAAGAAACGCTTAGTCAAATACATTTGTCGATTTCTGCACCACTCCTGTCAGTTGTTCAGTCTCTGAGACACAAAGTTACTATCTGCACATGTATTACTAAATAATATTAGGGGAGGCACTGGTAGCACTTATACATGTGGGATTGGCTAGTAGTCTGTGATTCATCGCGTGATTCATTGGCGTAAGATGAAGTCATAGATTTTGTACACTAATCCATAACCATTAGTAAGCAGTAAGTAACACAACTTGTAAGGATGTGGCCAAAGACTTCTGACACACAGATGTTTTGGTTGATTTGTTTAAAATGGACATGCATGCTGATGCATCGATTTCCCAAATTACGCCAGGTTATTTGAATTGAAGTTCTTCAGTGGGATAGAGGGGATAGCTCAATGGCTAGAGCGCTTGGCTCAAGACTGTAAGATCTTTGGTTCAACTCCTAGTCATGCTGAGCTCCCCAGTGTGAGAATGAGCTTCTCGCATAATCCCTGGCCCACTACAACAAGCATCGGGCTCAGAAGGTCCATCAGACCGGATGGCCAAGTGCCCGCTAAAAAAATACACAAAGGGTCATTGTGGACTGTTGACATTTACATACAGCAGTGGTACCCACCTTGTCGTTCAGCCGAATCAATGAAGGCATCCGGGGTCTTCATTTCGCTCATGCTGACACTCAAATCCATGGAGTGATTTCTCTTATACATCTCCCAGAGAGTTAGGGAGTATCGTTTCCTGTCTTCCACAGGTTCACTCCTCTTTTCTCTCATCTGGACCTATAGATGTAAGATTGAGGAGGTTAAAAACACACTTTGAGTTGTTGGTCATCATCCAGTGGGTTGCTGTTAAACTGCAAAGCAGCGAAAGACCGTCATTTTTCTTTAGAAAAAGCTCCACACGTGGTAGATTACAGCTTATTGAAGTTAGTATGGCAGCAGAAAGAGAGCTTAGTTCGGAGAGAATTAACTCAAACAGGAGAAAATTATCATGTATCTAGAAGCCAGGAAAATAGACTGTCTGACTCACATGATCAACCTTTCGTAGAAACTCAAGATGTTGACTCTATACACAAAAATGGATATAACCATAACAACTTATCACAACCCAACCTGACGCTCACTGCTAACACATATAACATGCGTTGACTGAAAAAAAGTCAAAAGATTTCCTTTATTTCTTTTAAGTGTCTGTTTACAGCACGAATGTTTCTGGTTTCAGTTTCTGGTCTGTCTAGCTGGGGTCATCATTGTACACAGGTAAGGTGTTTAGACCCATACTATATGATGTGTGTTGCACCCACTCATTACTGAGTACGGGGTTATCTGGCAAGGCAGATAACAGCTGGGACGAAGGGAGTTTATAGTGGAAGTTAGCTTGCCCAGGCCAACTCACACTCTACCAGGGCAACCGTTGATTCAGTGTGAAGCACCAGCTACAAGACTGAACGGATGGTCCTGGGAGGTTGGGGGTCAGTCAACCTAAGGTGGAGCTTTTACAACCGCGGAGTGATTTTGACCCTATCCACGAGTT
>Ga0224511_10004892_pt1 | contig 10323 bp, 3 predicted proteins | sample SF_May12_sed_USG_2_FD_169988 | JGI IMG/M metagenome (GOLD analysis project Ga0224511, IMG submission 169988) | Sediment microbial communities from San Francisco Bay, California, United States - SF_May12_sed_USGS_8_1 | ecosystem: Environmental > Aquatic > Marine > Sediment | place: USA... | reverse complement strand
ACTTGTTTTAACCAGAGTATGTTTATAATCACTCTAAAACATGCGTCTGATGTTTAGTGTTCAAATGGAACATGGCAGTAAGCAATTGCATAGATACTATATATAATACAAAATATATTAGGTTTTTTTTCTGTTTGCGTAAAATGGAACGCAAAACTCATTTATTGTTTTATTGAACATCTGAAGATCTGTACTAATTACCAGTATCTAAGTTTTTCCAACATAATTGGCGGTAACGGGTCATTTACCAATAACTATACCTCGTTGATTATATCCAAACTGCAATAGCGATTCTTAGTTTTCATAAATGTCACTAGTATTTATTTTCTATCGAATATCTGAAAGGTGATATTTGTGTAAAATACCAGTAAATGAAAGCTCAACGTTCTATATGATTTGATCGCAAAGGTACGGACGTTTTGCGTTATCCCTTTTTAAAAACGCATGGCCACGGCACTAAAGTACGAATCAAGGAATATACATGTATTTTGTGACAAATATCAATATCGGATAATAGTTGTTACTAGACAATAACGCAAGGTCAAACATCAAAGACTAGTGTTATAAAGTAAGAAAAGGTTTAGCCTCAAAACATCTATAACGCAGATGGAATTTTAATGCTAACTCACGTTAGAACCATCATTCGTCAAGCTACATAGTGCTATGTTGATCCTCTTCAATCCAGGTTAGTCGTACTGTGCATCAATCAGCTGATAGCAGAGCAGCTTATTTATTTGCCTAGTCTTTAATTTATCTGCAACACAAGAGGGTTGTCTGCAGGAAATTGCAGAAAACGTGAATAAATTGTACTGTCGAAAGAAAACAAATATTTACTCTTAAAGCTGGTGCTTGCGATACAAGAAAAAAGTGATATTCTTCAAAATCAGGATTTTTCAGAACATTGTTTTAACTCATTTACATTTTAAAGTATGAGTTATTTTAAGATAATATTATTTATTTTGTATTGTTTCATTTTACACTCGTATTATCACAAACATGAGACAGCACTGATCTACAACACCACCGGTCACACACCACTTGAGGGTGAAAACCAAGCTTATATAAATTCAACCAATTATCGACACTTCTAATTAGATCTATTTATCAATATAATAAACATTTAATAAATTATATTTATTAGGAAACAATGCAATATTAGTATATGATAGAATTGAAAAAAAAATACTCTTGAAACTGGTCGAATTTTATTTTGATCGTGTGATCAATAAACCTTTTCACTTATCTTTTTAAAAGGCACGGAAAAGATACGATATCCGAGACTGAGATTGATCAAGCTCATTTGGGTTACACATACCACATAAAATCTCGAAAATACATTTATCAAGTAAGATCCGTGTATGTGTATATCTATTCAGGAAACGACACCCAGTTGATATCGTTGTAAAATGAAGTAAACTTAGTATTAAGTCTCAATATCTCTAGTTTGATAACCTGAGATAGGTACACAATAAAGAGTTCTCTGTTTAACTAAACAGTGCATGTTTTGTATTTTAGCAAAAACAAATTCCAATGTGAATTTTTAGCTTTTAATTTATTGAAACAGACAACAGTTTAAAAGATCGCCTCAGCTAATATAAAAGTTGTTTTTAAAGATGCACTGCAATTCTCTTGAGACTGTGTTGAGAAACTATATTTTAATCCTAACTGTGCAGTAACTCGCAGTCTCCTGCGTATGACACATAACCATTTTTTATTTTTCATACCGTACGTGTTCAAGTATCAGAAACTTTGTTGAAAACCGGTGACCCCACATATAAGGATTAGTTTGTTAACAAGTCGCATGTTGAAGGTCCGGACTCCGATCGTGTTTTAACCAGCCCTAATGACGTTCATCACTCGGTGAACTTATCAAACACGAAATTTATTTCTTACATTTACATCCCATTTTATCACTATTATACTGAAATATATGTAAACTTCTTTGTTTTAATATTTTCAAAATTTCAATTCAGAACCTTTTTTCCCTGTTTTTTTTCGCAGATGAACTGTCCGCCGATTCACGCAAAGCAAAATAATCATACTACGACAAAGAATATAGTTCTCATTTCATATTTCGTAACAGTTTTATGTCATATTGTAAACATGTCTAATATGTTAAATACAGTACAACATTCTAACACGATCAAATTTTTTCTTAGTATAAACAAAAATAAACCAAACCGTTCTTAAATACGCAATAAAAGCACAGTTGTGTGTAACAAAACTATTTACGCTCTTCTAACTTTCTCCCCCGCAAAATGTTTAAAATAAACAAAAACTTACCTTTCAATATTGAACAGCGAAATCCAAGTCCAATATTTGAAATTGGATAGAATGGAGAGTGGTGAATGATGTGCGCATGGTAATATTTTAACAAAATGTTTAAGAATACAACCATGCTAGGACAATATTTTTTTTCGCCGATATGGTTTAATGCCTTATTACATGAGGTCCCTTCGATTTAAAGTGAGTAAAAATCCATTGCATTATGTTATGTCGACGCTACAATTACGTTTTTACTGTATTCAACAATTCATCTCCACTTACATAAAGACTTTTTATCACTTATAACCAATATAGCACCGTATTTCCTTTAACAAAGTCTGACGAACGTCTTGAGAATCTGTCAAAACAGCTGCATCATGTTTACTTCCGTTAGAAGTAGAATGACGTCACAGTGCGACACATACCATTAAAACTTGTTTGTTTTGCGACGGTTGTGCCCCTTTTTTTAACGGTTAAATACTTTGAGGTAAACGTATTTTGATTGAACTGCATAACAACTGGTAATCAATGAAAGTAAACGTCTGTATATAGAAATACAAAATTAGTTTAGGGAGGCTATAAAAATAGCCTTACATCTTCTTAAAATAGCAACATTCTAAAAAAAGCGGGGAAATCCTGACGTCATTAGTGTTTTCCGTACCTTTGCGCGGTGATAAGGCTAACGGTGTTCATCGAGGAATGAACTTCATTCGTCCGGTAAAGGATATTAAATCAATGGAAATAGAGGTGTAAATATTTGTCGTTGAAAAAACTAAAAGCTTCACAACAAGGCTTTCACTTGCCACCGTAGCCCTGGGCATCGTTCCGATTCTACGAAAAGGGACCTTTTTAGTTGTTAGTCCTTTATGTTTTATTTGCGTTTATATGTCTTTACAAATGGTATTTGAGTTGATATTTCTATTATAATATTATCTTATGATAATATATTAGGGTATTTAGATGCCTGGATAGCATCGTAAAATAAAACTAGAACTAGAAATGTGCCCATAGTACATGGATACCTAATAATATTTTTGCTAGATATTCAAAACATGAGATAATCGAGTGTCATTGACCTTGAATATTTCGGCGTCCATCTATTATCAGAGTATATTTATAATATGCTAATTGTAAATATTTACTTTTAAAATATTAACCACAAGTGAAGTTATCGCACGTTTTATTTGACATGTACGCTGTTTATGATGTTTCAGGCATGTGTTATAAAGTTAAAAAATGAAAATACATAACAGGAATATTTTCATTCTATATTTAAAACTGTACATTGCAAACATAGCCGATTCAAACGATACCAAATTCTTAATATCACTGAAAAAGTAGACTGGACCTAAAATCTCAGCAACAACCAACAAAACGCTACAACAATCACTGTGTGATAAATTGCGTGTGTGTCACTCAAACAGAAACGCATATTATTATTTAGGTCAGGATTGTTGTATATTACGCCATGGAATCAACATTATCAAATGCAGATTTTATAACCTTCCATTCAAAAAAACCTATTTAAAATAATAGAACTGCACCTTCTATATGATCTTATACAGTTTAAATACTATATTGTAAACGATTTTACCAGAGTTAAATTGAATTATTAAATTGTGTGTTTCTTGCACTTGGTTATTAAATACAGTGTCAACATCAATTACAGTTGTATTTTTTTCTATATTGTTGTGCAAAGCAAAACCAAACCATACAGCAGTTTCAGAGAAAAGTACATACATGTAATATTTTCATACATAGTATTTACAACTAAAGAAATAACCGGGGTGATTAGGAATTGCATGAAAAATTGTTAATCTATTTGACAATCAACTTCTTTTACACTTTCATTTTCAATGTGTGGTTCGAGTGACCAGTGTCTCTCCCTAAGCAAATGTCAAACATAAATGTTATTTATTATTATGAAAAGCAAGAATGTGCGCTTAATTCTTTGGTTACTCAATAGAGCCCGCTTATGCTGGGGGGTGGTCGTCATTTGTGTGACATCTTTTATAAACATTGATAAGCTTCAGTACAAATCCAGTCTTCTCTTTTTCCGCACACAGGCTATGCATGTCATATACATTGAAATGTGTAAAATGTGCATCATTTTAATAGTTCAAAACATGTTATGACTATCACAGTTCCATTTCCTGTAGAAATACTATAAAAAGAACACACACAGAGTTACGCTTATGCTCCACAGGCGTCAGTGGTGTTGTATCAGTCTTAAGCATTGATGAACAGCTTAAAAGACATTGAGGCTGTTATTTGCCATACAAGCAATGTGTTTGTAGGACTTTCCCTTGTTCTCATACTCATTCATTAAACGTGCAGTCAGCAGATCTATGAACAATGCTTTGAAAAGGAACAAGAACAGAGCAAACATTGACACAATTTGTTCTATTGTTCAGCTTGATTTTAATAATGATGTGATCAAAATCAAATTTACTTTATTTTATCTTACTAATTAGAATTGTGTTTCTAGAACATTGACATATAAAACGTTTGTCCTGATAATTAAACAGATAAATGGCATCCTTAAGGAATATAAATTGAAGAGATGTTCAAACAAAGAATGTTGCAAACAATGTAGATATGTCATGTTTAAGTCTTGTTGGTATAGTTGAGCGCTGAACGTTATCATCTCTTCTACCAGTATGACAATAACGCTATTGAATTTACTTACAAGTTTTATGTCATTTTATAAACATACGTGATGCTTCTGATGACATGCTGACTGTCGCGTATACTTATAGAAAACACAATTACATTTCGTTCGAAGAATATTTAATTATTTTATTAACTTGTTTCCATTTTTAAATGTAGCTGCCTCATAAAGACACAATTTAGCAATTATAAGAGTATTTATTTGTTTATGTTATGCAGTGTTAAAATCCTTTCTAACATACTTCATTAGAAGCTTGGACGATATATCGTGAATCAGAGTGAACATAATAACAGTGTATCTACATTAGCAATTGAACACGATGAGACAACTCGATGCATCATTGTCTAAGGTTATGTGTACTACGACACTATATCTGCTTTGTTTCAGTTAAGATTGCAATTATTCCCTGAGCATACCAACATACCATACACATAAAATACCTTACACTTAACCTCAAAGAGCTCTAATAGATAATATTTATTGACATAAAACAACAATTACCTACCTATGGGAAAAAATAACCTGAAATGAACTCTTGTTTTTTTATTTAATATTTTAAAAGAAAAGTGTATAATAAGTGTTATATTTATTTCGGTTATACGAAAAATTCTAATTGACGAAGGTCCATATTTTTATACAAGTAGGGTTGTTTATAAGTTTTAGGGTGTACAACTGTACATTGTGTTAAATTACATTTTTGTACAAAACATATAATGACAACAACATAATACCATTTATAATCATACACCTATGGTGCAGACACGATTCCTTATCTATCACCAGTAATTTAGTCAGTTTTCTGTTCGCAACATATCACCAAGAGGTAAGCACATAATGACAAAGTAATTTTGTTTTAATTGAAGTCTAGCTATAGTGTATATACTTTTATGTAAACGTATTCGATTTTATCAACGTGTTTGGAGGAAATATAAAACGTGTTTACAGTTTATGCAATCCTATATAACTGTGAAGCCCCAGTACTAGAGTAGCATATCCAATTATACAATTATTCAGTGACCTGACTAGCATGGTGTTTTCATTTATTTATTTCTCTGATTGAAATAACAAATAATACGTGTTTAGTCAGTGGTTACACGTAAGCTTCTTGTCCAGGTTTATATTAACGCAGACGAATAGGCGTTTGATTATTTTAGATGGTCGTTAATTGAACGCGACAGCTGCATATAAGACCCTAAGAATGAGTGTCACATACCTGTTTTGAGTTATAATTTATAGTTGTTATTTGTGTTTTGTATAAGCATTCAAAAGAACCACATGCTGTAAGAAACCTGCATTTTAAAGACACGTTTAATAACAATAAAATGGGATGATGTACCAAATAATATAAAGTTCTATGTGCTTTTATAAAGCAAGCATACAATTACATGTATAGTGTATTGTATTGTAGTGTGATGAGTTAAATAACAGAAAACTTATCAGAAATTGTATAATAAATACACGAATTTCAAACAGGACCTCTGTTATTGTTATACGCGTTAAATATAATAATGTAAAATGTGTTTACAACAACTTTAGATTTATTTCAACGGGCACATGCATGGAATTAGCGACATGTGATTCACAACACCTCAATTACAAGAACAAATTTACAGCACAATGTATCCGCCCTGACATTTGATCTCGACGAGACTGTTCGATGCGTTACAATTTGAGATTTAGTGTACGAATACATTATATCTGTTTTGCATAAAATAAGATTGTAATGATATCACCCATTCATCATCATCATCATCTCAAGTGATTGCATCACTCCGTAAGGAGTATACTCGCAATTCTTCCTAATAGAAATTATCTAATCTGACACAGTAAAAATACCTCCCACTTAACTTCAAAGAGTTGTTACAAATTACAATTTATTGACATACGACTAGGTCAAAACAAAAGTGTCTAAAATGTGATAATAGCGTGTGTCAACCGATACGGTTTGAGAATAAACATTTGTATTAAATTTGAATTTTAAATGAACAGTATATAAAGTAAAACACCTAAGTAAATCATTATTTCAATGAATGGTATTTCCCTTTTCGAAATAAATAGACTTGTACTAGGGTACTCGCATGAAGTAGCTTTAATGTCTGAATGAAGTATCAAAATATTTGTCTGGTATCATAAAAATATCTTCGCCATGATAATAAAGTACAAACCCTTTAAAAGCAATGCATTGTTCATAAAAACTTTAAAAAAATTCAATTTAGTATATAATACTTTATAAATGTTCTAGTAATACTGAAGTTTCCGAACTACTATAAGCTGAAGTGTATTTAATGGAACCCTACTGAATACTGGTATGGTTTTTTTCACAACAACAAGTTTGCGTGTTTTTGATAATTAAATGTATTTTCAATTTATTATACGGCCACTTTAATTCTCACTCAATGTTGAAATATATCCGTTATTATAGATAACAGGTTATATACGGTATCATAAAAACGATAAACGATAAAATACTTAGTTTGTGTCAAAGTTGATTTGAAAGATGAATCATTAGTTGCACTGCATGTTATAATGTTATGTCAAAAAGTGCAAAATAAGTACAACTTAAGACATGTGTTGCATTTTCCAGGGTACTATGATAAATCAAAACGTCACTTAAGTGTTAACAGAGAACCCCTAACAAACATTTCCCCTTATTTCGACGACAACCATAATTAAAATAGTCTTACAAAAATATAGTAAACGCGAAAACTGTTTATGTAATCTTCAATCCTATTTATATTGAATTTCGTTCATAAGAACAATGTTGTTGTTAATGAAACAGTTCATTTAGAATCAAAGTTAGTTTTTACCGTTTTAATTACTTGTTGTTTGATTTTAACTCTCCAAACTATCATTATATAACATGTAAGATGTACAATGTGTACGCAGGGCTTTCGGTATGTGTTCTTGTCTTGTACTCTTTTTTTCTCTGTCTCCCTCTCTTCCCCCCTCCCACATTTGATAAAATATCGCATATACTTATTTTCAACCTAATCGGGAGAAGACCATTTCAATGGCATCAACGTGGATGCATAATAAACTGACGCAAATTATCTGATAAAAAGGGAAAATCTCAAGGAAGCGTATCTTGTATGGGGTAAATACAGCCTCGGTTTTATTGAAGAAGTTCGTCAGTGGTAATAACAGACGCCACACAACTGACGACCTTTAGCGCGTGATCGAAACTCTATTTTCAAATTAAAACAATAAACAATGCACGATCCCAGAGGACCCGAAAATACAACTACACAATGAGGTAGCACTTCGCAATGGGTAAACTTCATATTTAAAATGTGAATTTATCCCCTCAAGTGTACATACTATTTTCATTTTGATACTATGCACTATTTTGTACAAAGTAAAATGTAATAAATATATTGAGTGATAAATATATATGCATACGATATAAACATTTAAGAAACATGTATCGGAAAATGACTGGCAATAAGACCTGTCACTGATTGCGAATAGATTGCTGATTGAAGAATGGTAATCAATGTTTTACGAACTTTAACAAAAACCTTTTCACAAATTCTTTCAATAGACAATTAGGTTTGTATCATGAAGTCATCAAAATGAAATACACGTTAGGTTCGATCTAATTTTCGGTTGTTAAAAAACGCAAACATTAATTTAAGCAGAACGATGTTTGTCCGAAAAACACAAACAAATAGTTTTTTTCTAAATGTCTGTTGCCTCATGGTGTTCAACCTGTTTTTGTGTCGTTCTGTGTGTTGCTTTTGGTACGGGTAATGTTGTCATGGTGCCCTTAAATCTGACATATCTACATTGTTAACAACATTCTTTCTTTGAACATCTTTTCAATTTATTTTGTAAATTTAATATTAGTGCTTGCCTAACTGTCTACTACAATATTTATACTGCTCGCTAAATATGTCTGTTGCCGGGCATTTTATTCATAACGCATTACAAGTTGACATATAGTTCAATTGAATGTTTTAAATAGAAATAGACAATATACTTTAAAATAAGATAAATAATATATTGATTGATGATGTAATTATATTTTTATGTGTACCGATATAATGATATAAACAGGGTAGACAACCTTATGCATTTTAAGTGCACGTGGAGCATTTTATTGCGAATATCTTACTAAAATTAAATTCATTACAATAATGTAGTTTATATCTGATGTTTAAAGACCAAATTACGGTTGTCTTTCGAACGAACATTCTTGTTTTAAGTGTTTGTTTAAGTGGAGACACAGACACTATGTAAACCCCGGATTGTACAGAAACGAATTTTTGTGCTGTAGTACTTGATTACACAAAATGTTTTACAACTTAAAAATGTTTAGGGCTGGTTAAATATTTCGGTATGTAAAAAGCAAAGCCTAGTCAATGGCGTAATAACTACGACCACAGACACCATTCAGAAGAGTGACAATAATTGTTTGATATTTAACAACAATTTGGAATGCAAATTGAACTTTGAATGATCCGATTTGCTCATATTGTGTTTAAAAGTTCTCTTTTGTTTTGTAGTGTGCTTTTAGTGCATATCATTGCAAAAAAAGAATAATTGGTGTTGAGGCATGTATTAACAAACTGTATTAATTAAGTACATGTACACATGCATTTATTAAAAGAATATCATTTACCCATGTCTATCCAACATTATCTGTAGCGAAACAAGTCAAACTAAATATATTATAGAAAAGAAACGAGTTGTAACTCTTACTTGGTGTGTTTATGCTCTTCAACTAAGTAAAATCCATGACATTGATTGTTGTCGTATTTAATGCCACTTTAAAAACATGTAAGGTAAGGAAGTGTAGCGAAGTGAAGGCATTTGTGACATTTCCCAAGGGCACGATAATCAGTACAAAAAGTCACTTAAATGTTAATAGAGTTGTGATTCTAGGACGTAAAACGCATAACAAACGTTTCCCAGATTTCCAAAGCCAGTCTTCACCTTAAAGGTCTTTTTACACTTACGCACGTAGTACCTAGGTACCGTGTTCAAAGGATCATCAAATAAATTTGCATTGACATATCGAACCAAACATTTTCTTCAATGTAATATGATCATTTTAAAGATTGCTGGTGGGTAGAAACACAAACTGGCAAATGCTTGACCTGAATTTAAGTGAGTAGTGAGTTCATGTTTTGCTGTATTAGAATTGAATTAGCGTGAACAAATTAAAGGTCAGATATCTATTAAACGTTGTTGAAAATACATATTAAGATAGAATCGGACAAAACCACTATGTAATGATTATCTAAAAGCATTTAAATCAATTATATTTTTAAGAACATAGCAGACAATTATGCTGCAAAAGGCAAATAGGTTTAGTCCTGATGATTGCAACATAAAATACGTTAAAGGTTCGCAGGAATTAGAAAATTTGTTGCAAAACACGTACA
>Ga0224511_10004891_pt1 | contig 10324 bp, 9 predicted proteins | sample SF_May12_sed_USG_2_FD_169988 | JGI IMG/M metagenome (GOLD analysis project Ga0224511, IMG submission 169988) | Sediment microbial communities from San Francisco Bay, California, United States - SF_May12_sed_USGS_8_1 | ecosystem: Environmental > Aquatic > Marine > Sediment | place: USA... | reverse complement strand
TGTTAGTAGCCTCAAACTATTTGAGCTATCACAGTCAGAGCAGATTGATTTTGGAAAAGTCAACAGCGTTTGATCACACTATATCAATAAGGAACAGTCTCCCTGAGTACGGTAGGAAAGGGGTTGGTATAATATCATTTCGGATTGGTATGTGGTTTCCCATGCGTAATAGGGTAGTGACATAGGAGTGTCTTTACGCATTACAGAGTGATACTGTAAAAACTCAACGTGTAGACTTATAACCACAATGCATCTTTGGCAGGCTCCCAGGGCAAAGAATTATCTCCAGAAGTAGAAGTATGCACTCAGGGACAGCCACAGGTAAAAAGAAAGGGGCTGCTCAGTGACCCGAGTACGAGAGAATGTGCAGGGAAGCTGCAGTTCAGCTTTCATGAAATAAGTGTGTGTAGATAACTTAAAGCCACCCAGTGGTGCGGCCTGCGTTGAATGACACGCCAGCCTCCGGTAGATCTCATATGAACCAATAAAATGGGTGATTTTCTGTATATCGGTTTATCTGTTTGCTTATGTGCAAAACTACAAGGTCTTATGATTTCAGAAACATTTCCGTGTTAATTCAGTATGATCATTTACTACAGAAGTCCAACCGAATGATTTTTCTGAAGATTTATTCATCAGTCGTGCGTTGCTAAAAACATGGGTTCTGTTCTGCGCGAACTTTTCTCTGGAATGCAGCTATTTCTCAATAATAAATAAGTCTAACTAGAAAAAATTGTTGTGTCCTATAGGTTAAATTTAAGGCCAAAGATACTGCACCGTAAAAAGGTAGCAGTGCACCGCACGAACAGGAACTATGGTATAATGGCCATCGAGTTTGGGTTGTTCGGTATTAGGGGGGATGGTAGGCAGGTTTGAGGCTTTAGAGACTGCTCTTCGGGTAATCTGTCTGGTGTAGGATCAGAGGCAATCACTATTAATCCCTGTTTATTCAATTGGCTAAGTGTGAATAAAATCAATATTCACATGTGTCTATCGAAAAACAGTCTATTTCAAGTACATAGCGTCGCCCCCAAAAGTCCTGATGGGAAAGCTTACCATTCAGTTTTGTAGGTGAGTCTTTGTCCCCAACAATATCTTCCAGGTGTTTAGCAGGTCAACTAAAATCAATGTGATTGATGAAACAACACTTGAACTGACATGAAGTTATAATGTTATTAATTGCTATAGCTTTAAGATGAGTGGTACATAGGCACTACACTGAGGTACAAGAATAGCCTTAGATTTATTAGGCAAACCTTAATAGTAATTTAAGAACCCAACGCATGGCTTGGTAAGCCCATCATTAGTCAGTGTCATCCAAAAGATGAAAAGGTAGAATGAAAGATGTGGTTGGTGCGAGAGGCAGTGCAAGTATATCAGAGTCCATGAGTCCACAATAGCTTCACAATAGCAAGAGCTACCTTACCTGCAACCCGAGTATATCGCGTAAACAACTAGGTCAGCTTTGTTGAACGCTTCTTATAGCGTAGAGAGGTCCTGATGAATGGTGAAAATCACTCGATGACGTTCTCCGGTCACATGGGTTATAGTGGTGACTGAGTCTATTCTCTTTCTCCACCTTCTAGAAATCAATAGATGAGTTAATTACGGAGTAGACTTATAGAAAGACGGAAGTTCCGGGCACGGTGGCAGGTGACGCCAACTCCTTTTCACCCTATAAAAGATTAACTCCTCTCACCAGAATATTCAGTCAACCTTTCCAGCTGTATTGTAGACTGATAGATAAACTCGCGCGTGCGTCCACTCTAAGGGGCACTGAACAATTGATTTGTTTGAAACTGTATGCAGCTGTAGCAATTATCAGTTGAATATAGCACATTATTATCATCCAGATCCGCTTGCCGGGGAGGTGCTGACCGTTAGAGAGGCTGACCCAGCGTATTACCGACAATTCTCAATAGTGCTTCAAGATACACAAGTTGATATAAATCTGTATAATAAACTGGAACAGATTGAACCTGAGAGGTTTGCTTTGTGTCGCCTCACACACAGCTGATCTATTCTCTCTGTGGTTTATTAAGAAAATCATGATAGGTAATTACTCATGGTGCGTTTACTCAATAATTGCATGAAATTCTGCATTTATCTGCGATCTGCCATAAGATTAGATATGAGCTCATTTTCTTTTACGATATGACACAGTCACAGGAAACATGTAGTCGCAGGGAAGTGTCACACTGCCTATGACACATTGCACTATGACACAGTCTGTCATAGAATAGGAATATTGTGCCATCATCAAGAGTTGCAGGATGATGGCAGATCTGACACGCTGATATGGCTCAATCTGCGGCATGGTGATGATTAGTTGACACAGTTTGTTCGACTAGTTCTGTATCAGAATTCGTCTTATCAGGGACATTGTGAGCAAGTCGTTTTCTTGCCACTCAAAGGGTCCAACGGTTTCTTCCAGAACAGACAGAGATACCCACCAAAGGCGAACTCCCACCTGGAACCGACATGAAGTATGAGCCATGATGCACCACAATGTAGTTGCTTTATCTAGTTAATACAGAGAGGACATCACACATTGATGGTCTGAATGCAGCCAGCGATAACCTCATAAATAAATAGGTATCCGGTAGTGCATAATGTTTGTCATAGCAAATCACAATAGTAATTCTACTGTAGCCAGAATTGTAATAGTTAGCAACAATTGATAGCAATGATATTATTTCAACGTATGTGTAATGGCGATAAGAAGTACTCTCATCTGTCAACAAACTTAGTAACCAAAGTCATATCGAGTGTTACACATTGTACGTACTTAGAAGCGAGGGATCCTACATCTGCTAAGCTTTCACTGTAGGCGCTATAGGTCAGAACTATCTTGTTCTCTAAATGAATTGAAAGTTCTTTGAATTGAACTGCTAGCATTGACCGATAGCATCACATGTGCGGGACTTGTGATTCGACCAAACCTTCCTGTTGGCCGGGCAGTGACAACCTCAGGGAATAGTAATGTATTTAGCATAATTAAAAACTAAAAAAAAGTGGACAACACTGGAGAAACCAGATTTAATTGAAACTATTCACTCTATGTTGAGGTCATTCTGAACACGGGTTACTGTGGATGTTTATGAAGTCACGCCACATAAATTGTAATGTAAATTAATACGTACAAACTGTATAACTGAAATCAAATATATTGGGGGAAGATAACTCTAGACTAATAAAATTTCCCACGTAGCTGGGTGATTTGGCTCTTTGGCGTACGGCGGTATTGGAGAGACTGTAGCAATAAAAGTACGGCTTCGCTGGATACTGAAATAGGCAGATTTATACATTGGTTGAATTTTAGGACTAAAAGTCATGATACGTTCAATTATCATCCAATCATACCCTGGTGATAGAGTAGTGCTATCACTCTGGAGCGCTGCCAGAAAGCCAGGTCACCAAAGCTATTCGTACCCTGGGCTTTCTGCGCAGCAATGCGTTCGTGACCGTCCTATCATGCAGCACGTCTTCTACACAGACTTCTCATTCGGCCAATCAAATGCCAGTAAACAGTGGGTCCGTGTTAAAAAGGCCGCACAAGCTGTACAAGGGTTTGCCGGTTATTTCCTTACTTCAGTTACGAAGCAGACGTAAATTTTCGAAATGAGCAGGTAACAATGCGGCATTTAGCACGGAGTGGAGGGTAATGACAATTCCAATGGTATAATTTTTTGAAGTGGCAGCAGCACAATATACACGAATATGCTGTCAGCGTGTAATCCAGAAGTTAGCAAAGTTAGTTACTGAGTCAGTCTCAGTGAGTGAGTAAACTCTTGACATACGCAGACACTCACTGACTCAGTCAGTACTCAGTGTCAGTCAGAGTGAGACAGAGATTAAGTTCCGAGTGTCAGTGTGACTGTGATTGCAACTCTTACTCTTAGTCAATCAACGGTGGGGTGACATTTACTGATTTACTCATTACTGATTACTGAGCTGGTGATTCACTCAGTAAGTAACCCGGTTAGTCATTGCCAGTGGCGGTAATGCCTATGCAGCTCAGGGCTGGACTCGATTCTTGTGTCTCAAACTGAGTTCATGTGAGACGGGTGAATTTCACGGATTATGGATGCCATGCTCAGTCAATGTGTTGCACATGACTTTTTTACATTTTACGCTATCATTCCTATGATCAGTATGGGGATTTTTGTAGCCCTCCTATCCCGGTATTGTATGGAGATTTCTCCAAGCTATCTAAACAGGTCCAGGAGTTCACCTTGAAGAATATTGATTGGTGCAAGCCGAAGGACCTGTGGATCTGTGATGGAAGTGACAAAGAAGATCTTGCGCTACGTGACATTCTAGTCAAGGCTGGCATCATACACGCCCTGCCTAAATATAAAAACTGGTGAGTCATTTATAACCACAGAGATAAAAGTACCCTCTAGGCCAGCAGTGACACAAAGAACTGGTCAGTGGTGCCCACACACAAATGCCTTGGCACCTTTTCTCATTCTGTTTCAAAGGTTCTGACTATATACTGTATCGTTACTTGCAGTGTTTTGGCACGAACGGACCCGCGTGATGTTGCTCGCGTGGAAAAGGTTACGTACATGTGCACTCCCGAGAAGCGACAGACATGTCCGGAAACAGCTGAGGGAGTCACCGGTCACCTCGCTAACTGGCTCTCCCCTGCAGATCTGCAGAAGGCCCTCGATGACCGATTTCCAAGCTGCATGACCGGTAAGTCAGCCCAACAGCATAACTTATGCTCGGCATGCGCGCTATTTGCATTGGTAAACCTTCACTTTGTGTCCTCCGAACCTGCCAGTACAGGAATTACAGATGAGAGTGCTAAATTTCTTAATCCTGTTTCGGAAGGAGTTCATTTCATTTCTAAATGCCTGTTTGCCAGCCTGGCTACTGGTGAATACGGGCCACTATGATTACATCATTGCTGGGCGGTCAACAAATAGCCTGGCTGAAGTGAGTTATATTACTTGTCTAGGCACAAGCCAGCATCTGTCCTGACGACTATTGACTGGTGTGGCTTGAGATGTACCTGGCAATTTGATAGGTCTATTCTTAAAACCTCCTAAACCACCCGGATGGGACTGTAAATTTGATTAAAGAGGTTATGTCATGGCCAAAAGTGTCTTCACTTGTTTTCAGATTCTGAAGCCTACTCTGAACAAATGGGCCCAATATCCAGCTCAAATGGAAGCTTGGATATAGCCCTATCCAATGCGCATACTTAGAGCCCTCGGCAACTCACTTTTCAGACCGTCGACGCAACAGAGTTGGCTTTGAGATAGAAAATTAACACGGAGCTGTTGGTGTGTGCATTGGTTTCTCGGCTTACTTGCTGATGTTTGGAGAGTCCTCTTTCAGGTGTATACCAGACCTGTAGTTAGACAAGTCTGAATACAGAAAATGTTCAACAAAAATATAGAAATAGGGTTTCAGAGTGCAGTTTATCAGCAAGCGCTAGTGCCATTATAGCGCAATGACAGAGGCCCGAACGTAACGGCCTCTATTTAGGGCTAGGGAAAACCGGCAACGCACTTCTTATAACTTCAGTTTTCTCCAATATTGCGTTCAATTTTGAGTTCTACTCGATGTTATGAGGGAGTAAAGATCATTAGGTTACTAAATTTTAGTAATTAGATCCCATTTTATTTCTATTTGGGCCGTAGTTATTCGAGTGACTGATATTCGTTTTGCGGAAAAACACTTCTCGCTATCACTGCAATGAATGCGGAGTTGCCCCTTTAAAAATGGGGAACACAACTCCAAAGGTGTGTCTACCATCGGCCGTGTCATAACCCCTTTATAAGAGGGCTGTAACAAAGGATTTTGATAACGCGTTTTGGCGAGTTAGTAGGTTATGAACTTCGATGGTCATTGCGACCCTTGATGCTTCCAATGTTTTCTGCAACAAAACATAAGGTTGGAATGAAATATCGGGTTAGGCATCATATATTTTTTATTCTGGTCTATCCTCACAATCTGAGACTAGTATCAGCAGAGTCAGTAGTGATGAGGGTCTTTGTGGAGATTTCAAGACTCGGCTTGATTTATGCTGATAATTTTAGGACGTACCATGTTCCTGTGCCCATTTAGCATGGGCCCAATAGGCAGTCCAGTCTCGAAGCTTGGAATCGAGCTCACTGACTCTGCCTATGTTGTGATATCTATGCGAATCATGACGAGAATGGGACAGGCTGTACTGGATGCTCTGGGTGATGGACCTTTCATCAGATCTGTTCATTCTGTGGGGTGCCCGCTTCCCATGGACCGTAAGTTGCCATCACCTCATTTACATTACGATAGACGAAGTTATGCACTTGAATACTATTATGGTAGTATTTTTAGTCTATGATCAAACCTCACTCGGCATGTTAGTATGCGCATATAATATGTGATAGTCTTCCCAAAAAAGTCGAGATAAGCTTGGTGTATGTTAGATTACATACGAGAGATTGAGTAATAATACTTGGTTGGTACCTGCATACTAAAGCATGGTGATTTTAAAATGTAGAAGAGTCAAACTCTCCGATCGGAAAGTTGTTGAGTTAGCAAACTGGCGATTTTTTTTGTACATTTGCGTTTTTTGTACACTTGCGGGCAGGCATCCATGATTTCTGATGGCTAGGGCGATGAGATTCCTGTGGTTAGTTGTTAATCAGTTTAGTGCTCATACATACCAATGACAATTTAAACGCAATAGCCCTTGCTAACGGTGAACGATCGTTATACCCGGTGCCTTGCTAAGCGACATCAGTTGGCGGCCATTCTGACTCCAAATTATTTTTTCATATTTTTTATTCTCATCAAAAATTCACAAAAGATGGCTTATATCGCGAATCTATTGTAGATTGAGTAAATTTTTGAACAAATTGCTAAAACTGCAAAACAACTCCATTTTCTGTTTAGACCGTATAAGCCTATATAATGAGTCAGCAGCTTGACTAGCGGATCCGTGTTTAGATAGGGACGAATCTGACGGGAATCGCTAATCTCTGCCCACCATCGTATTCTGTCATACCTTATTAGGCATTTGAGGCAGCAGGTTTTGAGCCAGACTCTTCCAAGAAATGAGATCAAGGGCACACTGTGAAACCATGGTTTTCAGTACACTAGCACTTTAGGCAGGACAAAATATAGAACTGGTCTAGTTACTGACCAGTGTGCCTTCTGATGCGCGTGCAGTCCAACATGCACCGAGCATGCTTCTTACATGTACTTCCAATAGCCTCATACAATATCCGAGGCATAAAGAGGTCACTGTAGGATAGCTGTATGATCTGGGGCTACAGGGGTGATGTAAGCAGTTTGGACACTTTGTTTCCTAATCTTTTTGATTTATCTCTGTGTGCCCTTTGACCAGTGAGTGACCCAGGTCCTTTGACTTGCTGGCATACGGCCTACAGGTTATATGACGTCAATGCCTTCATCACTTTTGTAGACGAACCTACACAGCATTGGCCATGCAACCCAGCAAAAACTATTGTGGCCCATGTGCCTGCTAAGTATGAGATTTATTCCTATGGTAGTGGCTATGGCGGTAATTCTCTACTTGGCAAGAAGTGCTTCTCACTGCGTCTAGGTTCTAACCTGGCACGAGAGGAGGGATGGCTCGCCGAGCACATGCTGGTGCGTGTCAACACCCATAAACTCACTGAAAACAGTTACCATCGTCACATGCGCAGGGCTTTGCTCTCTATAAATAGTCCATTAATACTTTATTCTGTCTTTAGATTCTTGGTTTGACTAATCCAAAAGGTGAGAAGAAGTATATAACAGGTGCCTTCCCATCATGCTCCGGTAAAACCAACCTGGCTATGATAACACCTTCAATGCCTGGATGGAAGGCTGAGTGTGTGGGAGATGATATCGCCTGGATGTTCTTCAATGACGAGGGCGAACTGAGGGCCATCAACCCTGAGTATGGATTCTTTGGAGTTTGCCCAGGTCCGTTGCATTGAAAACCACATTGTCTGTTGTTATTATATATGTATGCAGTGACTTCCCAAATGATGGACACTTTGAACTCCCGATTTTGTTTGTCCTTTGAATTGAGTGATTTTACTGGATTGCGATCCTAAACGACCTTGTGGACTATACGATTTGAGGTTTACTTTGTCAATTTATCTAGGGCCTGGACTAGCCAGCAATCAATCTACAATATAATATAATATAATATAATATAATATAATATAATATAATATAATGAAAAATAGGGACGTGAACCATCTAATCTTATGCGTTTTAGGCACTTCTGATAAAACAAATCATGTCGCTATGGAAACAATTTTTGAGAATACAATCTTCACCAATGTTGCGGAGACGAGTGATGGCGGTGTATGGTGGGAGGGGCTTCCCATGCCCGACCCATCAGTTAGTATCACCACATGGCAGGGTGAGAAGAACTGGACCAAGGACAGCGGAAAGCCAGCTGCCCATCCAAACTCTAGGTAGGAGCCAATCTCGGATTGATTACCTCGTGTTTCATGCGTGCATATTCAACAGAGGTGGATCTTAAATGTGACATGTAAATAAGGCTTTGGTTGACTGACCCCCAACCCCTCAGGACAGTGACTGCCAAGCGTCCTGACGTATGTCTTGCTGTTGAGTCAAGGCCATCCCTTGTGAGCTAGTGAATCCGACGCTCGTGCATGCAACTCTCCCTCACTTTTATCCAATTAACACACAAGTCAGGCTTTGTCATGGAATATATAGTTCCTCCAAGACCGAAGGAGGAACATCATTCAGGTGTGCAAGAACTGTTGTAACAGCCTGATAGAAAAGTTAAAACTAGTCATTGTTGATGATTGAGATTTGTCTTCCCTTGTCACACGTTCATGCCTTTATCCAGGTTCTGCACCCCTGCCAAGCAGTGCCCAATTCTGGATCCCGCATGGGAAGACCCCAAAGGTGTTCCGATCTCCGCCATGCTGTTTGGAGGACGACGCCCCAAGGGTGTGCCACTTGTTATTGAGAGTGAGGACTGGACTCATGGTGTTTTCATGGGTGCTGCCCTCCGCTCCGAGGCAACAGCTGCTGCTGAGCACAAAGGTAAGTAATGCTTGTCTTTGGAATGTATGTAATAGGGTCTTCTACTGGATTTCTCCCTGTGCCGGGTCATGCTGGCGCATATTCTTGAAGACCGTATTGTTTGAGTTTGGCATAGTATTTCTACGACCGATGCACTTCCTGTCTTCAACCCTCCTGCTTCATACATGCTCCTGCGCTAGTACTGTGACTTATTTACACTTCACCCATGAAGATGTAAAAGCTAATATAGGTAGTAGCTGTATCCAAATGACAGGTTGGACGGCGCAAAACTTTTCTCATCAATTGGGAGGAGTTTATTCACATTCTAGGCAAAGCGGTTATGCATGATCCTATGGCTATGCGCCCGTTCTTCGGATACAACACTGGAGACTATTTTGCGCACTGGCTGTCATTCGCCGAGAAACCCAATCTCAAGCTGCCCAAGATCTTTATGGTGAATTGGTTCCGCACGGATGAGAATGGCAAATTTTTGTGGCCGGGATTCGGGGAGAACTCGAGAGTTCTGGAGTGGATCTTACAGAGATGTGACGGAGAGGACGTTGCTCAGGAATGTGCCATTGGGTGAGTTTCATTCTTAACTCAGTCCAAATTCTTCTGTACGATGCCTTTACTGTCACGGTGAAGCTGTCGGGACAGATACTTGTTTGTTCACTAGTTGAGCATGGAGCACCATGAGTGGGTCACCATCACCCTATAGTGAGGCTGGTCTTTATTCTGAGCTAGGATTAAAATGGGGGAAACCTAGGTTACGAGCCCGGTTCTCTACCACTGAGCTATCTCATTATCCCAAAAAGAATCATAACCAATATTGGAGATATATGTGGAACTATAAACTTCAGCAAACAGTCCCGGCACTCATTGAAATGATGTCTGATCATCAAACATTGGTATTGGCAACTTAAAGGGAGACTTCAGTTCCGTGTGAATTTCGATTGAACAGAGCTAGCAGCCGATCGTACCTGGTAGTTTTTGCTTTGTTTCGATCGAAATTAATTTTAACATTATATCGTAAATTTCAATTGTGGGTGTTGGTAAATTTTTTTATTAGAATAAGCGTTTTTATCGATCAGAGAAAAAATTGAATGGTCTCTCGCGAGCAAGATTTGAATGTAAACATCCGGTCGTCCCTTTTACCGTAGTTTGGTCAAATTTCCAACTCTTCTTTGAGCAGTCAGCTTTCACTACTGGCTTCACCTTTGTTCACATCGGTACGCCATGGCTTCGAGTTCGATATCTTTTGGAAACCACCCTGATGGTCATGGACCAGAGCCTCAGTTGAACCGAGAGG
>Ga0224511_10004890_pt1 | contig 10324 bp, 4 predicted proteins | sample SF_May12_sed_USG_2_FD_169988 | JGI IMG/M metagenome (GOLD analysis project Ga0224511, IMG submission 169988) | Sediment microbial communities from San Francisco Bay, California, United States - SF_May12_sed_USGS_8_1 | ecosystem: Environmental > Aquatic > Marine > Sediment | place: USA... | reverse complement strand
TGTCTTGTACGCAGTCTACTCACTATGTTCCGTCCGCGAGTGAATGCACCTTTAATCGTTAGTAACACTGACACACTTAAAGTAAAGGAAGCATTTTTATCCTTGTTTTACATGTTTAATTATGAAAAAAATCCATGCCCATTCGCAAAGAAGTTAGCAATCATATATAAAATTTATACATATAATAAATTATTATAATGATTACGCACACTTTATAATGACTAGGAAAAATCAAGAACCTTCAAAGGTAACATATTTGTTTTAATACTATAGTATAAATAATTATACAGACATTTTAATAACAATCAAAGCATTACTCGTAAAACAGTTACACTAGTGTGTACGGATAAACAAAAAATAAATATTAGAAATCTACTGTAATATTTGATTGTTTGTTCCAGTGACTCTGTAAGCCCTTAATAGGGAAAATGATAATTTAAAACAGCAAAAACAATCGTACAAGGCCTCAGTCATTTACGCAGACAAGAATATGTAGTCTAAAAAGAGAGGATAAACCAGTATTTTGATAAGCATGAGTGTGGGGAATTTACACTGAATACACTCTGCAAAGTGCCGTTACGATGTACGCCAACATTCTACCTAATACTTTACATAACAATGTACACTTTACAAGATACACACGACGCGAATGATGCAATGAAAGCAGGCATAGCCAAATATATATTCCCTCTACTGTATGATTCTTAAAGAGAAAGGTCTGCTTTTGAAGAATTTTGACATTATTCAAAGTGATATTGTTCATAGTTCAACGGTTAGTTAATATTAGGTTATGGTTTCAAAATAAAAAGGCCAAACACAAAGAAGATGTCAGTTGAATTCAAGTACAACTGTTACAAATAATAACAATTCCTAACATTGTGTATTTTCACCTAAACCTGCGTTGATTGTATGCCAAAGTTCAAGTAAAAGACCACATAGGGGCTGACAAGTAAAAGTTAAATATAATCTAAAATGTATAAAATCTTTATTCATTTTAACAATACATGTAGCATGATCCTGCGTTTAAGAAATAAAGAAGTGCATTTCTGTTTTTGTAACAAATACGTTTTTATAATTAAAGCAAGAAATCGTAAATTTCTTACATAGATACTCAAGTTGGTACTAAAAGATTAATTATTTATGATACCCAGACACTATCAGCTTCCTTAAATGCCTTTTGTAGGGTTGCAAATCACAACTGATTAAACGAAAGTGATAGAAACACAAAGTCATAAATAAATTACAAAACCTTGCTCCAAAATTAAATTATTTTTGGGCTGAAAACACATTGGCATAGCGTGGGTCGGTTCGATCATTAATATAATGCTTGCTTGTGATTTTGATTCGAATTATATATTATTCTGAAACTTTTTTTTTTCGTCAATCATTGTAACATAAGAAAATAAAGTCACTATGTAGATATAATAGCACTTTGTTTTCCTGCCAACATGACTTTATTTCTCACATCGTTTATTGTAGTGTCTATCCTCCTTATCGTAATTTCATCGTAGCACAAAATTTCTAAAGATCATAAAATGGATGTAAGTCAGCGCATGTGTCAGATGACAGCACTGTTTCTCGGTATATCTACTTTTAAATCTGGGTAAATATTTCGTCATCTAGGCCTTCCATCTCCAAGCAGTGGGCGAAAGGGTTGGTGGCGGTAAGCGGCGGTATTCCCATTAAACACTTGCCGTCCATTAACATTTTATTAGTTTTTTTGCTCTGAATATTTAAATTATTAAATAATACATAGACTCATAAACGTGTTTTTGTCTTGTTATATCTATAAAATGTATATAAATAAAAAAGTATAGCATTGTCGGTTACTATTTTTCTTCTAAATTTATTTGATCTCTCTATTTCTTTAAAACTACCAATGCTATTTAAAGGGATATTTATGTATAAATTATTTACTTATATCTTTCATTCAAACACATAATAACAGTATACAATACAATTTAAAGCAATACGTCAGATGCACCTGTTACTTTTAAAGTTAAACAATCGAATAAATTAAAATGAAATAAGGGTAACACGCAGTTACAATGGATACTTTAACATTTTAGATTCATCACTTAAAGAAATATATAGCTAGTAAAGATTATCTTATTTTACGTTTTCGAAAGGCGCATTTACGGCCTAATGTTGCTTATTTGTAATTTATTTACAAACTTATTCCACAACATTGTACGTTTTTCTTTACAAAATTACTTTTTAAATCATTCCCGGTCAAACATGAAAAAAGACAATTGCAGTAAAAACACAGTCACTCTTATACCAAATAGTAAACAAGTTAAATAAAGGTAAATGCTTGTGTCAATTGATTGTGGGCTGTGGCTGGTCTCCGGGTGTATGAAGCTTAGACTAAGAAAAGTGCAGGTAGTATAGGAAGGCCTGCAGTCCACGACGGCCCAGTTCATACAAGAATGATGTTACATCGTCACACAGAACTTGTCATCATAGAACGTTAGTCTGCGTATGTGCCAATTGGTTGTATGTAATTAATACAGTTATTATAAAGTGCAGCGTACAAAACAGCGTACAAAGCTTCTGTCATTCTGTACGTTCTCTAAACGGCGGATCGGTAGAACGGCACATGGAGGGTGAACCAGGAAATTCGTTTCCTCGGCTGAAGACGGCGCACATTACATGTATGAAGCAAGCTCACAAGCTCACTTACTGTTTCATTTTTCCGGACGCTATTTCCGGACACGGATATGCGAACACTGCTAGGGACGACAGGAATATTTCCAACATGTTACTTGCGGATTGTGATCCTGACACGAAACGTTTAAAAGCAGCCTAAAGCGTACTGCGAACAGAACTATTTACACGCTGACACGAGTAATTCTGGTGAATTCAGGTAATGAGGCAACACAAAACTTATTTTGTGTTTTGTGCTGCTGGTTCGTTCAATAACAGTTTGCACATGCACATACCACTCCACGTGTGTTAGTGTTAACAATAAGAAGTCATTTCGGGTTTAGTCCAACAAAGGATCTAGGTTGAATCCACCAAACCCAATCAGATAATAAGTACCTGGTACGTGAAACACAAACAGTTTATTTTTTTATTTTACATTCATCTTAATATTTTAAATCATTTACAACCAATTTTTATACATTTTAAAACAACGATGGGTAGCGTAGGGACGTAACGTCAAAACACATGTGACGTCAAAATGTCGCCGAAGCTTTCTAATTTCAAAATTTTAAGAAGAATTTTAAAGACGCTTTGTTAAAGTATATTGTAGTTCTATTTCATAACTTTACATGATCTATTAACCATACAGTGTCAAATTCAAAATGTGGGCTTTGGAAATTTGGTTGCGGGTATAAAAGTTGTTAGAAATCAAAGTGACGGTTAAAACATACATATTTTCAGGATAATCCTACTATGCATAACGGCTACAGCGTTAGTAACGCAATAGATTATGCAAACAAAAACGATGTTTTACCAAAGTTTTTGTCAACTTTCTCACTGAAATTAAGGGATCAGTTATGATAGATTTCTCTACTAAACATAAATTGACCAGTATTTACCGTTATTTTTTGTCAGTTTGTATTATTGAGCATCTGGAGGTCAGCTGCTTTAACGTGGTTACTCGAAGCATACAATTTTGTTTGGATCTTAATAATCGGTGTATTGTAGCAACTCGTTTGAGAACGACAACATTCGATGAGATCTTGTCTGCTTCTCATCATGTTCAGATTGGAAAGAAATAAAATATGTTATAACAGATCAATTAAACAAAGGCAGAATCTTTGGTAATTGCGGCAACACCATTTGGTGGATTTAACATAGTATAGAATATTAAAATATTGATTATCAGGGTAACGTTATTAAAAAAACGTTATTAACATATTAAAGAAGTTATGATACGATATCATATTATGTATATAATAATTTACATGTTTATACATTTTTTTCACTACGAATATATATTTTAATCGTCAACGTAATATTTTGTAAAGCTACAACGCCAAAAACACAAACAAAAACACAACACAGCAAAAAGCAGTAAACACATTTAATGAAAACAGCGACTTATTTGATCAGCCTTATTACGTCTACTGCATTTCATCCCAGTCTAACAAATCGTTTACATTGAGTAAATGTTACATTGTTACACAGAACGTGTCTTCATAGAAAGGATGTAAGTCTGCGTATGTGCCAGTTGGCTGCATTGTTTCTTGGTTCAACCGTTTGTAAGTCTATGTATAAATCTAGCGCGTCGTTAATCCGGCCCTCCAACTCCAGGCAGTGGGCGAAGAGGTTGCCGGTGGTCTCCAAGTGAAACACCTGGTCCTGCTCGATCCGGTCTACGAGTGAACGGTACGCCTGTCTCTGCCTGTGTCTGAGGCCCAGACCACCGTACGTGAGGTACTGCAGGTAGTAGAGGAACGCCCGGGAGTCAACTACGGCCCAGTCCATCCAGATATTTTCGGGAAAATCCCTGTGTTGAATGTCATCTCCTACTGCTCTTACCATCTCATAGTGTAGTATTGGCGGAGCACAGTAAGCTTCCTGACGAAGAAATCGCACACAGTATGCGACCTTGTTTGTTGACGCAACGTCAGTGTCTCCTTCATTCATCAACTCAGAGAATGATTCACACGGCTTTATATCCAATGGTTTCATCCTGCTACACCCACAAATGGCTTGTACTGAGTTGTCGTACCTACGTTCTACGTCCTCCAGCACCTCAGCCGTCATCTGGAGTTCACCCTTGCAGTACAACATGGAGGCCAGTTTTAGACGCGTAGAGGCGACATCCGTGTCTATGGCCGCACTGTACCATGACCAGATTCTACTCCCTATATGCATGCCGTGTTGAAGGCAAATAGATGCTGCAGTTGACGCAAGGTGCTGCTTGAGGGAGCTGATAAGGTAGTATCTGTTTTCCGCGTCAAGCCTATATAGGGCGTGCTCACTACGGTGCCTGTGTATCTGATGTAGTGGTATCTCGGTGATCAAGGTATGTAGATAAAGGCAGCACTCATCTGGTGTTTTAACAGCTGTTTTGCTCATTATGGTGGGTAAATATACCATTCGCCTTTCATTGCCGTAAACAGATAGGAATCCCACGACATTTTGGTGCACTGCTCTGCGCGACGTCATGTCCCAGATCGCCACGGTATAAACATTGTGCAGAAGACGCTCACCGAGGTTGTCAGCTTTAACAAAAGCCAAAGGCGCGAGGTGGGTGTCAATGATAACGTCCAGAATGGAGCGGAGACTGGTTCTCTGTTCGCTGTTGAGTTTTCCGTCAAAAAGGTTCACATCATCCATGATATAATGTGGACTGTGTCCATTAATTGTCCAGTCACGTATTAAGTTCAAACAAAACAATACGCAATCAAATAAACGATCGGCTGTCCACATCTCAGGTAGCAGTTGCTCCCTAGCATAAAAAAGCGCAGTTTTACAATGAAAACTCGTCAATTTTCCGTTTCCGTTTTTGTTTAGATGAGGGTTTATAATGTCTTTCTTCAACAGTTTCAAAGTAACGTAACACTGAATGTGTATAATCTCCATACTAAACATAAGATGTCGTTCAATTAGACTTGGAGACACGCGCCATTCCAGTGAGCTGAAATCGCTGTCACAGTGACCGTCAGGTACCAGGAAACATCCAAGCTCTCGAGCGGCTTGTAGCATTTCTAGTGTGGGCCAGTTTCCTGATCGGGGCCTGTTGAACCAGGAGTCGCACTCTGTCGGCAGTTGACTACATCTATAAGCAGACACAATATCATATATTTCTGAAATGCTGTGTGACGGACCCGCTTGAAAGTAAGGTCGATTGTGTTCAGCAGCAAAACGTCTCGTAAAGTTTTCACTTTCTTTGTTGTTTCTATATATTATTCCGTCTTCACCGATAACACTGAACTCATCAAAAGGATGAGTTAGAGGAAGCGGCAAGTCAACTCTAATCTCCTGAAGGCGGAAGTGTTGTGGAGAACACGTTACATGTTTCACCATCAGCAGGTTTCTTCTTCCACGTTTCCAATCTGGCCACCCTGACATGATGTTTACCCTATTATCACACTCCAGAGTATCTATATCCGACCCCATTCTAGGTGTTGTGGTTCCTTCAGTCATACTCCCGAAATGATAATACACTATTTCTTTACCCCATATCTGTGATGCCACCGACCATGCAGACTCGTCTAGCAGGAAGGCGTGTCGTCTTCTTCCCACCATCAACTTTGTCACCCCCAGATCCTCCAGGGCTGCTATTAGCCGCAGTGACATCACATCGTAAAACAACCACCCAGACGTGTATACAGCCATTGCAGCGGATCATAACCCCTAGCACATTATGATGTTGATTTTATTATCCATTTCGCAATGTTTTATCACATTTTTTTTCATGAATTTAGTCATTAATATCATACCTATGATGATCAGGAAAATGTTGACTGTGTTGTACATGTATAAAATGTACTTTGTTGCCTGTACATTGAATGCGAATTAAATCTATCTATCTGTGACATATCCTAACTCAATTTATTGTTGTTTGTGATTCAAGATAATCAATCCTATTCATCATTAATACCCCCAAATCGCAGTCCTGAATTAACGGTCAACCAACTCAGTGTTTATTCGTCTTTTGTGATAGATTTAGTCCATGTTTAATTCATTTAAGTCAACATCTAAACGAGTCCAGTGTTTTAACATTCCTTTTTGCATGCAAACCAAAGCATTTCCCGCATATGCGATAAGTGTTATTTCTTGTTCCGATGCATAAGAATCAATTTTTGTGATGATTTTCCTAGCCGCTTCATTGCTTGATAATAGTTTATAATTGCGTCATTGCTTTAACAGTTTAAGTGTGATCGTGTATTGTTCATTTGATAAGTAGAGACAATTGGCGTATCATTGTTTAATGTGTTTTAGGCGCAATGTATTAAAATCCGATGGTGATTTGTCTTAACTAAATTATTCACAATGCCCTAACAATATCGAATTTCATATTGCACACCGACTGAATTGTTTGTGGCAGGTCTTTATATTTTGGATGGACCTATTATTAAATAGATCTTGCGGCATTTGTTTTCTCGTGGAGGTCTTTATATACAACAAAACCGACTTGGCAGAGACATATTTCGGCTTTAGGCCTAACAAAAATGTTTGTTTCGGGTAACAAATGAAATCCCTAAAAGTACCGTACATACTAGTAAGTAGTATGCTTTTCAAATATATTATTTGCTTCTTCAAAAATGCCGTAGACACCACAGACAGTAATAAGTTTACAGGTGCCAAAAACGGAAAAAAAACAGAACAAAAACAACACAAGACAATAAGATTGATGCTAGTTTTAGTTACAAAGTCAATGTGTATGAAATTCAGATTTGAACTTGTTTTGTAGTTGTTTTGTATTTAATCGTATGATTCATTGTCCACATTTAATTGTTATCTACGCTACGAGTTTGTCTTCATTGAACATGCATTTTTTTACCGTCCACATGAATTATTATAAACTGATGCGTCTATATTTCTTGAAACACATACCAAAATAAACCTCTGATAAAGAGACCTTTCTGACAGTTTAAAAGCTTAGCCTAAATACAATTGTGTCATTCCCACGTCAGGAGATTGCTTGATAAGACGTGATACACAATTATTTGGCACAATAATCTTTTTCCATAGTAGACAAAACCACGATGACAATACTTTTTTATTTTAATAAGCCATTGTCTTCCAATAAGAAATAATCTCTTACAAACCAATCTTATTGAACAACACAGTTCGTGGTAAGTAATACGGCAGCAGGAAGTCGGAACCATTTAAACCAGTGATAAGATTTTACACAGGTTCTGAATCACCTTCATAATTTCCTCTGGATCTATTCTCCTTTGCTCACATTTTCGGACCCAGGACATAATCACAGTCATCTTTTTTGCAGACACGGTCAAAATCCCCGTTTCGATTATGCAGATACGGACACAATCCCCTTCATTTTTTCGCAGACATGGACCATATCTTCGTATGTTCGAAGACATGAATAAAACCCTCTTCGTGTTTCTCGTCTGGTTTTGTCAAGCGCCTGTCAATACTATGAAATTTGTGAAGCAAACGCTAGTGTTTTGCAAAGCGTCTAATCATCGATAAGTGCAATCAGAACTCCTCAGATATCTTAAATTAAGCTAACATACTAGTATTAAATAACCAGTCTACGCACTAGGATACAACCTCTTACTTAAAATGCATGTTACTTAATAAATGCTGTTGAGATTGCGATATTTTAGTAAATTATTTTTACACTGTGTCTGTTGCTTATGGCTAAATGTTTGTGATGGTTCCCAAATCGTTTGTCCATAAAAACTGGTTATTAAGTAGAACGTAAACAAAAGTTGGAACCAACATTGATTTGTCTTTTTTTTGGACAAACTATTGATGTTTCGCCTATAAAACTCTACGATTACTTCTGTTTGGTGCATGGAGTTTTATATGGCTAAGTGTGAAAGGTTAGATCCATTGATTTTGGTTAATTAATGGGTAAATAACAATAATGTTTATGTTTTATGACTAAATAATTGTACTTCTGAGGTAACATAACAACATTTTACTTATTTCATTTCAATACCATTGATAGCTTTTGAAAATGACACATTGAGTATTTTGGACTGCTTTGGGAATTTAGCTTTGTATCTCCTCCTTAAGGAGGGGAAGTTCGTCTGTGATGCGTTGTAAAGTTAAGCAAATGTACTACCGTGTAAAAGCGTTCGCTTTAATTGTTATCTCTCTTATTACATTTACGATCAATAAATACCTATAATATTTACTCTAAAAACTCAAAATATGATACCAAATTAAGTTATATAACAGTCCCTTCTAATATACACGTATTTAGCATTTTATGTTTCAGGTACATGTAATTTAAATATTATTCTATGAAATTGTTATAAAAGTTTGAGACAAAATATTAATAATTAAATGACTTTGTAAATATATACTCCTCAAAATAATTTAAGGACCACAAAATTAAAGGGTTGCAATTTCATTACATGTATTATAACAAGAAACCATTTATTATAGGAACAAAAAATATTTATTGTTAACAATTGAAAAAATATATAATATATAATAACAATGGTAAACACATGTGGGAACAAAAGGTGTGGTCACATAGAAATTTAAACGTTTGAATATCTGTGGTTGAGGCTTGACATTTTACAAACAGAAGAAATGTAACATGTTTAAATTCACACACCAAGTAAAGTAAATATCGCGCCTGGCTATCTCTAGCGTCAACAACAACCCTACACACAAAATTAAAGCTGCATATTAGTTTCCTGATTGTAGAACGAAGAATTCTTGCCCACTCCTAAATGAGCGCTTGTGCGAGGTCCTCCCGGGTATGCGGAAGAGCTGGTCAAGCACTGATCTGTTGTTGGAGTATGTCCCATACATGCTCTATTGAATTAACATCGGGGGATGGGCAGGCCAATCCATACGTTATATTCCTTTCGCACTCAATGTACTCAATATACACAATGTACAATGGGTCATTGTCAATTTTGACAACACAAGCCTGGTGCGAACGGGCGTTTGCGCCCATAAGCACAATGGCATGGGCCACAACACCAGCATAAGGGTGCACAAAGGCCTCAAATATCTTATCTCGATAGTAAACGCCGGTCAAATCTCTGTTTATGATGACGTACACACCAGTAGAACAACTGGAGACCCCTCCATAAAACAGTAAAGACGCACCAGGGTTTTTGGATGCAACAGTCTGTAAATTGTTCATTTTCTACAATCACACACGTCTCCTTCCATTATTGAAGACACAACTTTATACTTCATCAGGAAACATTATTTTTCAGTGAATAAATTATCTTATATTATAAGGTGAATTTTTTCAAAATGCTGTTATGTAATAGTGTTCCTTATATTTTTAGGAGTATATATAGCCAAAATCAATCAATTTTGAAAATAAAAAATATAATTAAGCATGTCTGTATTATACAACAAAACATATTTTGAAATCACATTCTCCAATAGAATATAATATTAAGAATTTTAATTCTTTTAATAATGTAAACAAACTAGTACATTAAACTGATGAATGGAAAGCCCTCAGAAAGCATAGCTTGCGCGAGAAAACAGCAGCCTCGGTTTTATTGAAGCTGTTCATCAGTAGTAATGAATGATGCCACACCCCTGACGCCCCCTAGCGCATGAGCGGAACTTCATTTTCAAATGTAAACAACATACATGTACACTCCATGATCCCAGAGGACCAGAAAAAAGGTTTCTTTAGATCAGATGGGGTTCACCTTTATGTCCTCGGTACACATTAAAATTGCTGTTT
>Ga0224511_10004889_pt1 | contig 10325 bp, 5 predicted proteins | sample SF_May12_sed_USG_2_FD_169988 | JGI IMG/M metagenome (GOLD analysis project Ga0224511, IMG submission 169988) | Sediment microbial communities from San Francisco Bay, California, United States - SF_May12_sed_USGS_8_1 | ecosystem: Environmental > Aquatic > Marine > Sediment | place: USA... | reverse complement strand
ACGTTTAAAACGAAATCTATGGTTTATCGTGTAACGACACTGTACTCGGTTTTAATACTAACAGTCACATTTGGAAAGTAGCAATTTGAATAAATAGGTTGACAACCCCCCCCCCCAAAAAAAAAAGTCAATTAGCAATTCAGACTCCGACAAACATCATCTATTCTGACATTCTAGCAGTCATATTGTAATGGAGATGTATGTATTTCACATTATAATAACTCATAAAGGACAAAACACGGATATATTTTACAAAACTTAAAAAATGAGATAAAAGCATGTTTCACATGACACGTTTCTTCAAATCTAGTACATTATTTATTGATTATTATTTTTCTGTCTGATACCTGATGCCCAATTTGATTTATGGGTTTGACCTGTGCTTTCTTATAGAGATTCAATATAACTTATTATTACTCTTTTTTTAGAAGCATGTGTTAAAACATTCAGGAAAATATATAGTCCATATCTCCTGTGTCATAGTACCTTTACATGCCCAGTGTACTAAAGGAAGCGAACTATTACTAGGTTTAGTACATCCACAATGCAAAACACATTTATCTGAGAAAAACTTTAATGACCATGGTCATTCACGGTTTATGCTTCTTAGACACAAAAGCATAGTATTAAATGTCTGTGTCTGCTAAGCAAATGACGGAGTGATGGCAACTGATTGTGGGTTTTATGAGCTAGAAAGAGATTTATGTATCTTCTTTTTTCATGTTTCATTTCTTAGAAAGACAGAAAGACACCCATATTTTTTATTTCTTAAACACATATTCTGATTTATTTTCACGTTGCTGTATGGCGTTGTCTGATGCCAACAGTATCCGTGCTTATAATAGTAAATGCAGCCGTACTATTATCTTTCATGTTTACAAATGTTCAGAGCGATCAAATGTAAAAATACGCGCGAGCAAGCAAAACATAATGAGTTACTTGACTACTAATATGTCATTTTGTCATGTTTATTGTTCAGTATTTAAAAGTGTATGTTAAATTGTGAGTTCATACGAAAAATTAATATGTTCACCGGTCATTGCCTACTGCGTGCGAAATACCCCCAACCCCAAATACTGCGTACCAAATTAGAGGACCCCCCGCCCTACCCAAAGATGTATTTATGTCCAGTTTATAACACCTCGTACATGTAATAATTTAAAAGAACGAGGTAAGAAACCGTTAACATGAAACATCAGTCCGTATATATTTTTTAATCGCCCGGCGCTTCTATAACTCCGCCCACCCGTTACAAACCGTTTAAAGGCACAACACAGTATAATTAATATTTTTTCCTAATTCTGTGTTTCTAAATACGCGTTTACTGTACGCCCATGTAATTGTCTTTGTTTGTTAGATTGTTTTTATAAGGGTATTGTAATATTACCTTTCTGTTAATGGTCCATTTTGATATATACCATATTTTATCTATGCGCAATGTCGTTGGTGCATAACCTTGGTCAGCTGTTTTTACATCTAAAAAATGGCTGTTTATCGTTATGACGATTCCTTATACACATGTAAGAAGACACATAGTCTTATTTAGCGGTGATGCGTCAGTTCATCTGTGAAATTGGATCAGCGATCCGACGACAGACAAACAGCTGTAGTTCCTTATTAGAACCGATTCCTGTTAAACTACAGCCGTCTAAGACAAATTAATCTGAACTGAATAAGGTTCTCTTCCATACGAATATAGATTCGTATTTAAAGGATTCTGTTTAATTCAGGATACACATGCAGATCCACATGCTCAACGCATACATCCATACTTGCTGGCCATAATCCCAATAATAGGTTAATCATGACAAATAATTACAGTAAGAATTTTACCACACGGTTATTGCTTACAATAGAACACATGACAATGCTTGTGGCTAAATATATTGTTCTTCAAATTAATGGTCATGTTTTATTATGGATCTGTAAATATATTAGGAACGTTGTGTGAACTGATCGGCAGTTCTCTTTCAAGCATTTGTTTTCAGCGTGTGTATGCATAATATAATTTCATGTTTTATATTATTATTCAGAAAATGTAAACCATAGAAATAAACTGGATAAGTCATTTTTGAAAAATGACTGTCGTCTTTATAAGTTACATTTAGATCATGTGTGAACAATTTGCGTAACCTAATGTTATAAATATGTGTATATCATAAATTATTTTACAATTAACTGGGAAACATACACGTGAACTTGCAGTAAGGTCTATAAAGATTTCTATAACATATTTATTCTATTTGAATTGTGCTGTATTTGCGAATTATTTTTGAGATGTAAGTTTATAACTACGTATGTGGTGTTCAATGTATACGGTATAAAGTAATTTAAAAATATATTCTTAGAAATAAATAACACCAGTTGAGGTCTGGACACCTTTATTATTTAAGCGTCACCGGTGAGCACATTTGGAAATTACATTTTCTTTTATATTTATCTACTTTAATATTGATTGAATTTCATGAAAATTGTTCCAACAAGTTATACAATTCAATATCGATTGGATGTGTGCAATAAATAAGTGTTACTTACTGTCAGTGACTATGTGACATTATAAATAGAAAGGCAATATAAACTTCTAGACCAAGGTGCGGAATTGTTATTTAATGAAGCAGAAAATAGAGAAAAACATTTTGGTCGGTCGGTATATTTAAATAATGCTGCATAAGTTGTGAACAGTTTGTACGCTCAACACCTTGGTCGAAATGACGTTATTAACTGAACACTAGCTAAATCTGATTTAATTTGTCATGTATAACTAACATTACTTGTATTTTATTCGTTATACAACAGAGAAAAAGTGATAAATAGCGAACGAGGTAACAAACTTTTTGAATCAGTAATCGTGTAACATTCGGATGACAGCAAAGAGTAAAACGCGTCCTCCTGTTTTGACCTTTAGTTAAACTGAAAACCTATTATTCATATAGCAATTTAACGATTGTACCCATTAATTTGTAATAAATTGAAGTTTCTTATCTTAAATACGTGCGCATTGCATGGGTAAGATGAATCAGATACTGCATAATTATGATTTTGTTATTTCTAGAGAAAATCAAATAACAACTTCAATAGTTCTTTATTGAATTAGTATGCCACACTAATTTGGTAATAGGGGAAAATCACTCCAGACAATGTCTTATAAAGCCCTGATATTGTTAAATGTGCCATTTTTCCGGACGCTGTTTACGGACATGTATTTTCAGATACTGACAGGAATAGCCCCAACTTGTTTCAGCTTGTTCGATATTTATCCGGATACAGATAAGCTACGGTAATCCGCTAATCAAGATTCGGACTCCTAGAAAAGCGGCATAAACATAATTTCAGAATGTGTGTATGGTTTTGTTATTCAAGTTTATTATGATGTTATATGTGCTTTGACTGGTTTTGTTAAAAAATATATAAAATGAGAGGGAAATGTCATTACCCCAATAACTTGTAATTGTTAACATTAATAGTATCGTTAACATGTATGTAGTATAAATGTTTTAAAATAAGCTTGATTCTAGAAAATAGTGATACAATGTAAGGGAAAAGTACATTTCGTTCAGTATTTTCTGCAAAAGTCTTCAAGTGCCATTATCGCGCGAAGTATCTTTTGAGGTGGATGTCTTGCATTAACAAATCGTTCTACGCTTTCTGTTTCTAGAGGCTTTTCGATTTATTGTAGGCAGACTACTTTAAGTATTACTTAAATAACTATGGTTTGCATGGTGTTAAAACACTAGACCGCATTAAAGAACCAATTGGCATCCGTCTTAGATTTTCTGATTTCCCCCTATATGTCTTGGTACTTAAAGAAACGTGGTACCAAAACATATTATTGCCAAAAACGAATGCGGTGTTTTAACGCTAGAATTCTCACGCGTTTAGGGCATCTGTAGATAGTTTGTATTCCGTCGTATAATCAATAAAGTACTGATATCATGATATAATACCCTTGTGGGCTTAAATACAAAGATAGAAAACTCTTACCGGGCTAAAAAGTGTTTAGCAATGTGCACCAAATGGTAGAGCTAGAAATGTATACTTTTCAAGTCAAATTATAAGAATATCGTCTTTAACTCTTTATCAATCAAGAACCATGTGTGGTATGTAAAAATGTACAAACGTATCAGTTCTCTCCCTGTCCGTTTTTAACAGCATGCGTGAGTGTGTGCTTTGGTATGTGCGAGTGTATATTATTCAAGAAATTTCATGAAAACGGTTACACATAGGTTATAGATATCAAACTAAAGAGTACATTATAGTAATGTATTGTTGCAAACAAAACAGGGTATGAAAAACAATGCATTACTGGTTTGAATTTGGTTTGTGTTTAGGTATGTGGAACTGTAAACCCGCAAACAAACAAAAAGGATATCCAGCTAGCTTGAAAGATGAACTATAGCAGTTGCATGTTATACTAATATCTTTAATAAACGTACTCAATATATATTTGAAATGTTAGCTGTAAGTACAAATAGAGCATAAGAGCGTCTGCACCATGCACTTGGTTGTTCTTGAAAAGTCAACATGACATAACGTTTCATGACAGGATGATATATTTGTTGTATTTTTTCTGATTTTTTGTACATACCAAACAACATATCATGACATTTATCGCAATAATATTACTTAAAATATGAGAGTCTTGTCGCCTTGATTAAAATCAAAACAACAAGAACTATGAAGAATTTATTCTCATATTTAAAACTGAAGTTTGTCAAATATTTTCAAATTGTATCGAGTTCTACATTACTGATATTAGATTTGAACAGACACTACGCAATATATGTTCACTAAGAGAAACTTGCTGACAATGCCCGGACCATTTTAAGACCGATATTGTTAAATAAAAGGGTTGAAATATGTACAACTATTGTCCATATTACTGTGAAAATATATTACTACCAAAAGGAATAAGTCTGACAAGAACGCCGTACTCGTTTGCCTTTCAAATAGAGCACGAACCCGAAGGCGGAAAACTGTCGTCGGCTTTCGAGGCGGCTCATCTTTTTCTTGTTCTGAGAGATAAAATTTGGTGTTTGGAATCATGGCACTGGTACAGGAAGACAGGGAGGATATCTAGTACTGTAAATATTTATGCAACTCAACGGAGGCAGAGAAAGATGCATGTGTTAGCGCACGCAATGTTTCAGAGTAGAAGGGAATTTTGAGAGTACCACCACCCCGGACAAGAACAACATGTTCATCCTGCAACATTTCAAGGACCATGGCTTCTGTCTTGTCAATTGTCTTGTCCATTTTCTCCAAACTTCATAAACAAAGTAGACTGACGCTAGTGCCTAACTTTAGAACGGTCAGGCGTATAAGTGTCTATTTGCGGAAATGATGAGTTATTTTATTTCCCAAGCAAAAAAGAAAGACGAGCCGCTCTATTTAAATGAGAAACCGCTCAAAAGTCGCGTTTGTGTTCGTGTTTACACTGGAAGCGCTTGCATTCTCGCTGTGTATAGACGGACCTTTATACAAAAATATATGTTACATGTATCTCTCGGTCACTGTCGTAGTGAACAGTACTAGAGTGGGTTACTTCCCTCTAACAACCTATGTAATAACTGGAAGCGCGGTCTATGTAGGACTTCATCTACACACATCTGATTTACCTCTACAGAAACTTGGTATATAACAAAATATATACAAAACAGCAAAAAGTTTACAGCTCTTGAAAAGTTTTAAATTATGTACCACCTATAAATTAATTGAACTGTATTCGCTTGAATAAAACAGTTCCTTGTTTTCCTTAAAACAAAAAGCTCACAACATGCGGTGAAACTACTAGTAATATGTTGGATTTATTGTCGGTTTCTCAGAACGTTAGATAAAATTACGGTGTAACTAGTATCTGTTAAACAAACTATGTAAAGGCGTGCAATTTATGATTTTCGTTCTTCACATTTGACATTGTAAATTGATTACTTCCATTTGATTTTACAATCATAAGCGTCCGGTAAATCAGTAGTTACCAAGTCATGCATAATTGATTAAATTCATATCCCTGTTGAATATGTCAACAGCCGAACAAATTATCGCGTATATCGTCACACTTATTTGGGGGTTAAAACGTCTGCTATTTGTTTAATATGGAATAAGTGCGAATGTTGTCAGGGGGAATATGATCATTCCGAATATGTTTTTCTTTCGTACGTATTGCAAAACAAAATATATATGGTATGAAATTCAGAGACAACTAGTTTGTGGAATAAACTTATTACGTAAACGTGTTTTCCATTACTAAACCTTTTATCTGTTGACGCAAAGTATATACCCAAGGTCAAAAATAAAATAGTTTATGTTTCCCCGTTGCGATCCATGCTATAAAGGTATAATAGGAATTACAACAATTTTGTTCTTACAAAAGCTTTCCGTTTCGTCCTTGAAACCGGAAAACAAATCGTTAAAATGTTAAATTGAGTTGCGTTTTTTTTTGCCCCAGTGTGATGCTTTTAAAACCGCCGCATATTTAAATTATTTATTCCCTATTGAGACAAGTATATGGTCTTACTTTACATTTTACAGCAATGAGATACCTCTATTACGATGTAAGCATTTATTATTTATTATATATTTTTACATGAGCATGAAGTCGCATAAATCTGGCATCATTGCAGTAGTTTTTTTCACCAATTAGAATGAAAAAGAACTGCAATCTTCAGTATTGCAGTGCTGGCTTTTGTTTCTTGACTTACTCTTTGTACGTCCATCTGATCAGTTTAAATGTAAATATGACGTAAAACCTTATTCTTAAATATTTATTACTCGTCAATTGTGCTATTAATGACAAGGTTAGCGGGTACTTACTAAGTGCAAAAACAATGCCCTATTCATCCTTTATGTGGTTCGAAGTCTTTTAGAATGGTTCGATATTGTAGTGGTACGAGATTGTAGTGGTACGAAGTCTCCGACATCCGTTGTTTTATATGTCTGTTTATTATAACGTGTAAATACAGCGCATTAAGAAAACATTTTTCAACATTATGTTTTGAAGCTGAAGGGAAGTCTTATGCCTTTTTCTACCACATAATTTACGACATGAAAAAATGCACTTAATACCAAGGATAAACTAGATTTTCTAAATTTAATTTATCAATACAAAAAACGCACGACATTTTGTAATAAAAGAACTATAACACAGCCGTTATTGTCTGTAAACTTGGCGATTTAATGTCACCGTTTTATACAAACGTTGTCTTTTATGCAATGTAATTTACGTATTTAAATATTCATTAAAATTCTTTATTTTTATTTCTAATTTGTAAATTGAATCATTTATACAAAATGTTTATCAATAGGGCAGTGCTCTCTTAAAAACGTTTTGTAACATTTCAAAGTGTTTGCGTTACTAAAATGGAGACTGGCATGGATAAATAAAACGAACTGTTAACATGTTTGTGGCTAAATGCACTCAGTCTAGCACTAGAAGATAATAAAATATGCCGTTCTATTTGACTAATATATAAACAAATCAATCATAATATGAAATACTACTGGACTGATTAAAACCTTTTGTTTTCCTTGCGCTTTTTATGTGAAAAAAAACACGTAAAAACCAACGTAATACTTTTAAGCTCGAACAAAAATGTCAATTTTGAGACAACATGCACAATATCCACTAACGTTTCTTTACTAGAAAACGTCGTAGTTACGTGTACTATGCGTTATATGGTAGCATGACCTATCCACTGTTTTTATTTCATTGTCGTTACTTACCGCGGGTCATATACCTCTTGCATTTTAATGCTAACACTCCAAAGGATATATAAAAATTAAAACCACGGTCTTTTTGCCGTAAGATTTTAAAATGCAATGCAATGATCCATGCACTAATGTTTAAAAGTATAGATTTGTATTGAAATAATGAGTAATACCGGAATTGATAGGATAGCGTCAGGGGTAAGAAGGCGTTAGTATTTCCTTACCATTACCATCGATGAACAGCTTAAATATAACTACCTTGTATACGTGTTTTCCTACCTATGCAGGTTATTTATCATGAGGACTTCTCAGATCAATTTTACTTACTACAGCTGGTGTTTATTGCGCGAATAGCGGATGTTAAATGTCGCCCCGTACTACATCAGTGTGTAGTTATATATTTTTGTCCTCTGTGATAACGGATTGTATGTTGTTTACATTTTAAATTAAGTCATCATGTCAGTCATCCCTCTTCTATAACATGAACCTTTTTTTAACAGGCTCCTTGTACATAATAATACCTCTTCTATCAAAACCCCTTTTCAACAGAAGGTGCCGGGGGGCTTATTAGTCGTTCGACACTTCTTGTTTACATTTTAAGTTAGAGTTTCGTTCATGCACTGGGGGCGTCAGTGGTGTGACATCCTTCATTGCTATTGATGAACAACTATAATAAGTGTGTGTCTTTTATTTCCACATGCTTCCCCAGAACGTTTCTTTTTTCTCAGATAAATCTGCATGTTTACGGGTTGAGGGTGACATTTGATAACAAATTGCTGCGACACAAACGACCAAATCACAAAACAACGGTTGTGCACTCAGATCAAAAACAACATTAGGCGAAATAAATGCATTCAATATGTTGATATAAACCTTACTGTTGCCGTTTGTTTTTCGTCGCAGTCGTAATGTGAAAGCAATGATTTGCATTTAACATTTGATTGATCGATAGATCGCGCCTTTCATTATTTCCGTTTTTTTTATAGAAACATAAGCCATCAATCAATCAGTTATAACTAAGTCATGCATAAATAATTGCACAGAGGTCCTAGTTGGATACTACAAATCCCTACGCAACTTTCGAGTAATGACATAAATTATTTAGAACTAAATTATTAGAATGGACAATTATGTCAGTGACCCAAGGCTCTTAAACACCGAATTCTTCAAGAATAGGTTTATGCATTATAATAAATACAGATTACTTTCGTGTGAATAATTTTCCATCGCGTTATGTATAAATAGGCTTTGCAAATGACCAGTTTGCTTTGTGACAAAATGTACAGAAGAACGTATTTTTTAATCCAATGAGCTAAGTTAAATCGGTAAAACAATATCTAAGATAACCAATGATACGAATGTCTGCACTTTTTTGTATTTTTAAGTGTGTAAATATAATGATCATTTGTTTGAAAATACAATTAATATTAAAAGGAGCTGTTAGACATTGAACTACATAACTTTACTTGTTTTGTACACTAGAAACGCAACCGTAAGTCAATAATGCTACTTTGTAACATCTAGTTTATGTCTGGTTGGCTAACAGTTTTGCCTACCTACCTACCCTATATTGTAGACGTCATTTAAAACAAACAACTTGTTTGGTCTGATGCAATATGCATAACAGTATAACTATGTCAAAGAGATTCAGATGAGCGACTCGGTATCCCAGGGCTCTCTTGTCTTATTAGTCTACAGTGATGTAAAGGACACTAAACTTCCTTTGTTTTCGTTACACATAAAGTTTTCTTGGATTTGGTCTTATAATGTCCAAAACACAAATTTAGAGTGAATTTTGAGTCAGTTTTTAGCAAATAAGGACTACAAAGTTGTGGCGATTCTGAAAAACCATATAATGGAAACAATGTTTCATTTAGCCATTATTTGACTGGTGCTGTTTGGAAAATTGGATCAGCAATAGAGGGCAGACAAGCAGCTGTATTTCTTCATTAAAACCCGATTTCTGTCGTACCGCAGCCATGTAAGACAAATTAATTTTAACCTAATATAGAATTGTCCCCATACGAATATAGATTCTTTTTTAAAAGTGTCTGTTTAGTTAAAGATATGCGCTAAGCATACTAAATGCGATTGCACTTTTTCTAGCAATTGAAAGATAGTTCCTGATACAAAGAAATGTCTTTTGGATGATTTATATTAAAATACCACCACTCACGATAGAAACATTTCTCTTATTATATTCAGAAATATTTAAGGTTGTTGAACTTAGTTGAGCGTTTACATATATGTGGTCAACAAGGGCAACATATTTAGTATCTCCTTTGTGTGCATACTTTTTAAAGTATACGATAATAAGTTCATTATACAACTACATTAATTTTAACGCTAGCAGATACATGTAAACTTATCTATTTAAAGGGATTTCATTTTGGGACGAATACATCTTATTCAATGTCAACAACAACAACAACAACAACAACAACAACAACAAAAACAACAACGACAACAACAACAATTACCTTAATTTCGTCAAGATTATACAAGTACAAGAGACACCAAATATTGATAAAATACACACATGGGATATAAAAGGGGCAGCTTTAAAGTAGCCAGTTGGAACAGTATTTGGTTGTTACAATATAAGAAAGTTAATATATGTT
>Ga0224511_10004888_pt1 | contig 10325 bp, 6 predicted proteins | sample SF_May12_sed_USG_2_FD_169988 | JGI IMG/M metagenome (GOLD analysis project Ga0224511, IMG submission 169988) | Sediment microbial communities from San Francisco Bay, California, United States - SF_May12_sed_USGS_8_1 | ecosystem: Environmental > Aquatic > Marine > Sediment | place: USA... | reverse complement strand
AATGAGATGTTTTAAAGAAAAAATGTTGCAGGTAAAGCAGACAGGGTCAAGGTTTAGGGCACTATGACAAAATGGCCATTATAAAACAATCAGCAACATGACACATGCAACTCGTAACAAACATTTAACATTAAATTTGTTCGAAGGTATTAAGTGTTTAATTAATTACAATAATGCCCCCAAGAATTACTGAATTGACGCCATTGTGCGGTCAATGATTTCCATAGGGGTTTTTACCCACACACTAACTTAACATTTACAGAATACAAAAAACTAAAAAAATAAAATGCATGTTCTCTCTTTACCCAGCGAACAAAACTCATTATAGAGCAAAATTAGCATTATTGCAACTGTAGACATTTAAAAATTCAAACGGAAAAAAGTATGATGACGTCTTCACTTCAATATAAATAAATAAAAACATTAAAACGCTTGCGTAGGAATATAATATATTCAGTTATCCACCAATCTGGCGATGCTGCTGCTGCTGCTGCCGCTGCTGAAGTAGATGGTAATGATGATGATGATGATGATGATGATGATAAGGATGATGATGATGATAATGATGATGATGATGATGATGATGATGATTATGTTACACTCCATGAACTGTGGACGGCACATGAGCATCATGAACAATCCCATCCCTACAGGTCACGCGTTTTGCAACACCATGTGCTTTGTGCGATAGTAAAACATATTCTGCACTTGATGACGCACTGAATGATTTTGCAGTAAGTAGTTTTTGTAAATGCACCAAGGTCCATATTGTATCCATGTACTGTCATGTCTTGGTAAAATAATTTCTTGTGAGTATTTTGAAGAATTGTTTGTTCGTGCAATGATAAATAATAATGTTTCTTAACCATTGCACTTGTCAAAACAATACTTTACTGGATACATATGCTTTAACTGGACATAACACTTGAAGCCGTTTTCGAATGTAAAAACCGTGCAACGAATCAACAGACTTGTGTGTTTATCATGTAATAATAAAATCAAAAGGCGTCACTGACGATGTTAAGCATTTAATTTCCTTTGTTAGAAGGAAACCTTAGAACTGGCAACAGCACTGCAATGGATTTGACATAACTGTTGACCAATTACAAGTCAACCGAGATGTATCGACATAGAACGTCAATTTCTGTGTTTGACGTTAACGCGAACACGCCAATTGTTAAAAACAAAAAAGTTTCACGTAATTTTCATTATACATTTGTATAGAGTGGTGAAAACATGCACACACAAAGATAAAGTGAAAGAACACTCTTAACTAACAATTTCATAAAAGCAGAAGCAAGCGGATGCATTGTATTTTGTTTTACAAATAAAACAAAATCCAACAACAAATCAGGACAAAAAAGTCATACAGGGAATTACCAAACCTAATTTATAACAATTGTTAATTATTGTTTGCCATAACGTTGAAATTTGTAAAACGAGTGTGTGCAATAACTTATTGAAGAATATTCTCTCACTGCATTTGTATTATTGTATATTCAATATTCCGTGTGTTGAACTGCCATATGATGACATAAGGATTTGTATAAAGCTTATCTCTGTTGAAAATTGTTTGACATGTGACGCATTGTTTCTATGTAAGAAAAAATGCATCCCCATTCACTGACTTTTTGCATGTAAGCATCAGTATAGAACATATCAAATCATTCTATTTTTTCGGTAAAATATAATATTTTACCTGTAAATAATACAGTGTATAGGTTCCTTATCCTAGAAATATAATGACATGATGCCAATAACGATAACAAATCGATGACGAACTTTGCGAGACTCTGGATTGCAATTTAATGGTCTACCAAGTGGAAATATGGTCGAGTGCATGACGAGATTTCAAGAGTTATCATTTGTTAATGTAATAGCCAGGTGTCTACTCACAATTTGACTCTTATGAGATTTTCTTTTTATGCTGAGACAGAATTAAAATCTGAATCAAGCTGTACACACCGAATGACCGACACTTCCAATAAATCAAACGCGGAAAGTACAAATAACCGTAGAAGCGCTGATGATTGACGAATACACTTCCAATCAACCCATCTTCCCCAAAAGTATAATATGTAATTTTTGCTGTACGCTAAAGATACAATAAGATTTTTACGCACAGTTGTTATGCTTTCATTCCGTGTGAAATTAAAAACCCATGTAACGCGATAATCAATGACAGAAAAGACCAATACAAGGCGTCGAAGCATCACAATATACCTCTATTTTTTCATCTAAGTATGTAGTAGTTTTATTTTCTGTTACCATTGATATATTTGACGATTAACGACATGACCCGCTTTTTCGGCGCATCTGTTTCAGTTTGCTATTAATCGATACATGACAAAGCGAATGGACATGTGCTATTGCCTATCAGTGCTGGCTTATATAAGAAAGCAGCCAGCCGCTTGTGGAGTAAACTGACTATTACTGGTGAACCCTGCTAGTTGGTGGATGACTGACCGAAGTGATAAAACCTAATAGGTGTTGATAGTCTGTAAAGTCAGATTTTATATTTAAATAACGTTTAAATGGAGACAACAATCAATACTTCCAATCAGAAAGGATCGCGTTTAGTAGGAGAAAGTTAAGGTATACGTCATTTATTTTCACCATTTATACCATATACATACACAGCTACCACCATCACATGTTTTATGTACAGACAGTAAATCGTGTGTATATGCAACAGTAGTGCACATCGAGCTTCATTATCGATCTTAGGTCAGATGATGACCAATCTCTACCATAGGTATAATTGCAATTGGAATCCTTATAACCTAAACTAAATCAATGTAAGGTAAAGTAGTGTCGTCTGTTTCGGCAATTGCATTGCATTGAATTCATTTCAGAATTCAATTTAACAAGATCGTTTTAGATCGAACGTATTTTTATCTTAACACTCACCTAGTTTACCCTTCAACATTATGTTTTGGTGCAAATGCACTTTACGTTGATTGCAGTATGAATTGAACATGCAAACATTCATTTATTTTAGGCCCACCGTGTATTCTACATCTTGTTATATGAGGGTATTTTCCTGGTTCCTGTTTTTTCACTGTTTTTTCATCCTGTTTCGTTTCATTGTAAAAGCGATTCAACGCAGTTTGATGCATGCAAATGCCATCCTAAATACTGTAATTGTTTAAGAATTGTGTAAGAAATTTGTTAAATCCACAAGTTCACAATATCAAATATTCGTATGTGATTAAGGCTCCTGGATTCGATACTTTACTTATCTCAGTCTAGTTTGTGTCAATGACATTCATTACAAACTTAAATTATTAACAATTATATAGAACACTTCTAATGTTCCTATTGCGTGCATTGCAAACTTCAGTTAATTGCATTTTGACGAGAACGAAAGCAGTATTATGCCATTAATCGCTATTTTATTCGAATTGTTCAAACATTTATTTTTCTCTTATGAATAGTGTTTGCAAATGTTAGAATTCTTACCAGATGCCAAACATGACTATGTAAAACACATCCATTTAAAATATACTTTTGTATATATATAGTTTGGTTGCAAAAGTTGAAAAATGTTGGCGGGATGAAAACCCTATTTCTCCTACAAAGTATTCTTTTTAAATAGCAGAAATAATTATTAATAAAAGTATGTATTTTTCTCGAAACCATCTGTGTATTGCAAAACTAGGAAACTTAGTTTTGCAGGATCGGTGTCCTAACATTCACTCGAACTGACCCTGGAAGCGATTAGTGCTTTATTCACGGGGATCATGTATAAAGATGTACAAAGAAAACATAAATCCCTGGACAATAAAGTCGTTTTGTTAGACAAAAATATTTACAGCACATTTTGCAACACTACAAAGAGAATTAATAGTACGTATATTTTGAAATGCCTTAACAGTGGATGATGTGAAGGAAATAAAAGTACAAGTAATCCTGGTCACTAAGTACATTTAAAGTACGCTTAATAAAACATAGTACCGATATATCAGTACATATTGTTTACAACAAGGAACGGTTAAGGATAATTATGGTTATATAGTAGATTTTAAATGTGCTGACGTTTAAGATGCTATTTGCAGTGAGCTTTAAAAGACACGCATGCATACTTATGTCCGTTGATCTTATTCTCAAACTTAAAGTATTTAAAGAATGTTATAAATAACTCAAACCTTAAGGACCGGTTATGTTTTAGTCTAGTGCTGCTGGTATTAAATCACTTCTGAGCATCATTTTTGTACAAACAATATTAAAGACACTTTACATATGTGAAATAGCAGTGCGTTTCTAAATCTTTTTACGGACCGCAATGGTCTAGCGTCTTATCAGTTTAGAGAAGTGACTTAACAGAATCGAATAAACTTACAAATATTGCAGAGCAACGCGCACTTGTTTTTGGAAACGGGTCTTAACTGACTTATTAAATTAAAACAGAAATACTCTACGTACATGGAAAAGAAACATTGTATAATTAATGTCACAATTTGTTGACAGAACACAGTACAGTAATATATTAACTGCGGTCAACGATGTTTTATGGCGATTTCGAAACAATTCACGTCGTTCCGATGCTTGTTATTAAACTTCTACGAATCAAAACTCCAAGTTGTTTGTTATTACCGCAATTTACAACGCTAACTCATAATTGTTGTTTTATTTATGATAGTGCTGCAGGATCAGGCATACTAAGCCAAGTGTTAAACGATGCCATGTATATTTGAACCAGAATTTGTTTGCATCTTGCATTGTAACCATGTTAAAGCAGTGAAAACTATTCCCGTTATTAGTGAGCGCAAAAGGTACACTATTAAATAAAAATCAATTTGTTGAAAATGTGTGTACCGCACATTAGGTCTTGTTTATTTACGTTTCAATCCTTTGCGTTGAAACAGTTGAGTGGCTTGACAAAAATCGATACTTTAAGGTAACATGGTGGTCCTGAGGTAAGGCATCCGACTGGGATTTGAGAGGTCCCGTGTTTCATTACCGGCTCTGGCAAGGATTTTTATGTTTGATTTTCTGTTTAGTTGTTGTTGTGTTTTACTTTTTTTGTCCAAAACACATTATTTTTCGCGGAATTTAGTATTTCCTTTTGCAATGATAAATTATTTAGTGTACTTAACATATTGCAACAGTTTTGATAGTGTATAAGGATTTCAAGATTCAGACCTAGCATCTTTTAATATTTATTCAACAATTGGCATGCATAACGTAAGGGTGCTTATTGTTTGAAAACAAACATATCGCAAGTCTTGTTTTTCAAAGGTCTGAACCAGCTGTCGTGCATATTGTGATTTTATTTTCGTTCTTAGAATGCATTATGTTTTGTTTCAATGTAAAACTTATATTATATCAATCACGATAATTGTCAAGCAATATCATCATCAAAACCATGATCGTAGTTTAACCTAAACTCTATCGTAAAAGAAGTTTTCCGCAAACAAAACCATATGACAATTATTAAGGTTTTCATGAATTTATTTCTTAGATTCTATAATGTTTTCTATTCTAAGGCTGCATCTGCTATGAGAAGAGTTTTGATGTGGAAGTTGTTGCTTGATTTGTTTTGAAAATACGTTTTACCATTATCACTGCATTGTGGATAAATAGATACATGACATTTATATGAACAAACTTACAGATAATATTATAAAACAAGTATAGTACTAACTACAAACTGTTCTGCTATGATAATGAGAATATAAGATTGTTGTGGTTTGAACATACGTTTTACTTCAATTACTGCATTGTGCATAAATCTGATGTGACATTTAAGTACAGGTAATATTATGAAGTAAGTAGAGTACCATCTTAAATTTCTGCTTTTGTTCTGATAATTATAATACTAGCTTGTTTCATTTTGAAAAAAAACGTTTTTCGTCAGATCAATTACTGCGTTATGCATAAATCTGATGTGATATTTAAATTAGCAAAATAACAGATTATATTATGTAACAAGGAGTGTACAAACGTTAAACATCTGCAAACACTCTCTTCTGTTATGGTGTATGATTGCTACTATTAATTGTTAAAATGGAAGGCACAATGACATGTAATACGTAATGTAAATAACATCTATTTGTTTTTCTTAACTAATGTTTTGTATGATTTAAATTGTGTATAGAATGTAATACTATATATGTTTATTTGCCAATACTCTTAGATATTGTTGTCAGTATGAAGTTGTTTTAGAATGGAATTTGACGTTTCTGGCATGGCAAGATTATTTCATTAAAAAGGATGCTGTTATATCTGCTTTCAAATGAGCCAGATTTGCGTGTAGTGTCCATAAAATACGAGGGCTGCCCATACACATTCCACACCGCATTTATCAGGGCCAGTGATGATGTGGCCAATGCGAAACCTGACCAGATTGTTCGTTTTATTTAATCAGACAATAAAACCATTGTATTTTTATTTCGTGGTTTTTGTGGAACTGTCACAACTAATTTCTTCGGTATCGGTTGGTGGGGAGGAACAAAGTCAACAGTAACGACTGTGATGGCATGGCAGACAAAATGGCCCACCCTAAAACACACACAACCAACACAACAGGAAATATACAGATCAAGAAACTCTACACGGACGCGAAATGCAAATATCAAATACGAATCATTAATGATTGCATTAATAAATGACATTTTAGGTAATGACCCCGCCTCGGTACGTTTAAAACAATGTTCAGTGAGTTTTATCCATGCATTTGAACGACAAAAATACTGAGTCAAATTGCTAAACTGCCACGCCTCTTGGTGCAGTATATTTTGTGCAGCAAATGCATCAGACTTCCAAACCACTAGGTTTCAGTATAAAACACGTTTCACTAATGTAAAATATCATAAAACACGAAAATGAAACAAATGTTATCATGGTAAAAGTATTCAGGCAAAATATTTGTTCACGATTTATGCACCGACGCAGATTCAAACTTGTATTTCCACCATGTTAATTATTTAAATCGTGTTCTTATGGTCAGGTGTACCACAACAGTTCTTCCTTTGTTTGTTGTTTTAAAAAAACAACAATATGTCTCACAGTAAGAGTCTATTATGTTTACCTGACAGACGTCGATCCGATATTTTACGGAAGGTGGCCACACTCGCGTTTGAGATTTTTTACTGTAATGCTGTAATTACGAGAAAATTAAATAAAACACCGCATTGCTTTAAAATAAATTGTCTTCATAAAATATTTCATTTTAAGAAAAACAGTTTACAAAGGAATATATCAGGGGTTATTTTTTATCCATTTAAGTTTTACATGTATACAAATAATTGAATGAAAAAATATCCTGAACACCAGGTGGCGGTTTAGAATTTTGGGATAGTAACAATATAACTGACATACTACACAGGATTGCCTCGTTATATGATTTATTTGATACCTATTTTATCACAAATGTAAATCATCAACATTGTTTTATTATTTTTCCTCAGTATGGTCATTTGATCCTACTACATTTTTGCAATATGTATCTGCAATTGACAATTAGGCTGAAAATGTATTGGAAAAAACAGTTAGTACCAGTTCTCATAATAGGAAACGTTAATTATTATATTTATTGAGTAGTTTATCATTCATACCATCCTAATCACAACACAATGCACATAACCATACTTAGTTTCCTTTATATGAGTTACACATGTGATTTTTAATGACAATGACAATTTTGACATAGCTAACACACGCAAATAGAATTCGAAATTTTGACCAAATCAATTGATAGCATGCAGCCATTTTTGCATGCAAAAATGAAGATTGCAGTCCAATTAAGTATTAAATTGTTATTAAAACTAAAATCTTATTCCAGAAAGGGAAATAATCTTGTTAACCTAAAACTCAATAGCATATTTTAGTGTTGAGTTAAACCGCAAAGGGAGAGCACTGTTTACATTTGTTAACATTTCTTTTTGAAGCAGAAGAACTTTTATTTTTTTGTATTTTAATGAAAACTCTACCATGGAGTTTATGTGTAGTACTCAGTATAGATCTTCTTATTACAATAGCATTGCGTTTCTTTGAAAGTCAACAATGTGCTGTGATCTAACTTCGTAAGTGGCATTTATGTTCATGACTTCCAAACTTGTTTTCACTTGAACTTGAAGTTGAAGTAGAAATCTACCTAATATATTTTGATTTGTTATTCTTCGAATTAAATATAAAAATTTTCGACTGGAATTGAACTGACCCAGGAAACTGAGTGATAATCAAAATGAGATAAGAATGGGCCATCTCTGCATGTAAGTTGTTAGTTAGTTTTGTTACATATTCTAAATAAGTTAATAAAAACTATTTATAGTTCATGTAATAAAACAGTTATTTACTTATTAGCTGGGAAATATGATGTTGATATTGACCGCAAACATAACGATTTTAGGTCATTATCACAGCATATTTCCCAGCTAATAAGTAAATAATTGTATAATATTTAACAAAATACAGTTAGTTTGCTTTCTAAATGAAACGTGAATTATAGTTTCTATAATTACTGTTTGAAATGTCTGACGTCAATATGTACTTTGGTGAAACAGTTTTCTTGTTGTTTTTTAAATCATATAATAGGTTCGATTGCAAGTCAAGTTTAATTTACTTATACTACTCAATGTCGACCGGTCATTATATTTATTATATTTATATTTATTTTTATTTATTAAATGAACCCGAATTTTTTTGTTAACGTGGTTTAAGAGAAGAGATGCAATACATGTCCTGATATTCTGAGCTGTAAGCGAGAGCTGATTCCATTCTGTACAATGTACAATGTTTTCAGTATGACGTCGATTGGGATTAAACACCACCCACTACTTAAATGGGGAAAGGGGCATCACTGGGCTTGTTTGGTTGGTTGTTTGATTTAAAGTTCTTTCTGACACTAAAGACCACTTAATAACACTGAGACGAGGAACACGTTTTCTTAATTATCATGATTATGCAGTTGTATATTTAAAAAAGTGTGTTGGCATATATGCGTCATTAGTATCCTTTAAGTACGTTTGTTATTCACAGCAAACAACAAACAAACACTAAGATATCAAACCATGTGTGTATGTTTACTGTAAAGGTTTAAGGAACTGGGTTAAACTAAGTATATTTTTATCGTTTAACTATTTGTATATATTTTTAATAAATAACAATTAACAAACCCCAGTTTTTTGTAGATATCTTTTACGTCTTGTTGTGTCGCATGTGTCGTGCTGTGTTTGTTTTTCTGTACGGGCCAATTTGCCATGGTGCTATTAAACGTGATTCTTTCTACTTTTCTGATTAAATATCTCTGCATTTTATATTTTTGATTTTAGTTTTAATAATGCTATTGTTTTAGCGAAGAGAGATACTGATAATAAAACGTGCAACTTTGCACAGTAGTATGCTTACATGGCATATTAATTGTTAATGTTTAATTAAAGGCTCGTGTTGACATTACAAACACAATCACAAAATGTCTTTAATGCGGAAATAACACCAAAATACACATACATACATGTATATAAACTGTTAATTTACTTTCACGGTCCTTAACAATAAACGTCTGTAACAAATGTCTAAAACTTACATAAAAGCGGACTTATGTTTCAGTCTTTGTTCAGGAAATTAAAACTTTACATATGAGACACCATCATAAACAATACAAACATATAGATTACCATATACCTATACTAAATGAAGCGTTGTTTTCTTGAAAAGTGATAACTTGCTTTTAAAAATTGAGTATGCATATATCATTTATTTCCTTTTTTCTTTTTTTTTTTAATAAAATCTGCGACGTTGGAGCCTTTGTAATCTTTTCTATATTTTAAAGAGATGTTTTAAAGAAAAAAATGTTGCAGACAAAGCAGACAGTGTAAAGGTTTAGGGCACTATTACACAATGGCCAGTAAAGAAAACAACATGACACACGCAAAACAAGTCGTAACGAACAATAAACTTTAACTGTGTTTGAAGGTTTTAAGTGTTTTATTCATAAAATAATGCCCCTAAGAATTACTGAGTTGCCGTCATTGTACAGTCAAAGATTTTCGTAGGGTGTTGTTACCATTTTTTCGCATTTGCAAACCACACACTAACTCAACATTTACTGGATAAAACAACAACAAAAAATGCATTGTTTCTCTTTACCCAGCAAACAAAATTCATTATAGAGCAGAAATAGTAGCATTTATGCAACTCAAGGCAATTGCAAATTCAAACTAAAGTAAGTACAGCTTCAATAAAACCGAGGCTACTGTTTTCTCGTGCAGGCTATGCTTCCTGAGGGCTTTCTCTTTCATCAGTTTAATATTACTTACTACAGCTGTTGTTTAGTGCCTGTGTGGCGGCTGTAAAAAGTCGCCCCGTACTACATCATTGTG
>Ga0224511_10004887_pt1 | contig 10326 bp, 10 predicted proteins | sample SF_May12_sed_USG_2_FD_169988 | JGI IMG/M metagenome (GOLD analysis project Ga0224511, IMG submission 169988) | Sediment microbial communities from San Francisco Bay, California, United States - SF_May12_sed_USGS_8_1 | ecosystem: Environmental > Aquatic > Marine > Sediment | place: USA... | reverse complement strand
CCCTGCATAAATTGAAAGTAATAAAATTGATTAAACTTTTATAACAGCGACTTTAGACGTAGTGAGTTCGTGGTGGATATGACCCGTGGAGGGTGAGCGCTAGCCGGAAGTGAGGGATGAAAGGCTCCGTACACATCCGTCTGGTCGGCAAGGAGGACGTCGGCAAAACAGGTAACACGATAATTCCTGGCGTGTACACTTTTGTGCAAATTGTTAAACGAACGCAACAGTTATTACAGTGTGGAGTGTCATGTTGTGTGTTTGAGTTTTACTGTATATTGTATCTTTCACATTTTAGCAATAGCGGTCCGTTTCCTGACTGGCCGCTACCTCTCTGAATATGCTCATCCCCCGGAAATGGTGTATGAGCGCTTCATGACAGTGAACGGAAGGCCTGTTCCGCTCAAAATCACTGACGTGTCGGGAAAGGTAAGTTTGGGTTTGGAACAGTATCTCGTGACGTTATAGCGGTTCAGAGGGATGTATGTTTATTACACTATATAGTCACTGTATTGTTTTATCTGATAGCTTGTCGATTTAAACAGGCCAACATGTATGATACTAACGATGAGGAGAAATAATCGTACCTGTAACCATGGTATATTCACTATATCAGCGGTTGGAGGCCCGGTCGGCCGGAAATGACCTGGCGGCAGGGGCGGACGGGCTGGTGGTTGTCTACGGCATTGATGACGCGCACAGTCACGAAGTAGCCGCTGCCGTGTGCGAGCGGGCCAGGTGCAACCGGAAGTCAAGCAACCTTCCACTCGTGTTGCTGCTCGGGAACCGGGCGGACCTCCACCACCGCCGGTAGATTTAGTCTGTTTCTTATATTGGCATTGCTGTTCATACGTTTTTACACATGTACGAGTAGACTTGCGATCTACTTATAAATAAGGAAACGGTATCGGCAATAAGTGCATTTAGATTTTAATCTGTAAAAAAGAAGTCATTTTTAAGTTCGTTATGTTAAATGCATAAAATTGCATATTTTCTGACGACCAATAGATCTAAACATTTTTTGCAGCTATGACGGCTTCTGCAAGCATGTCTTCACATAATTTGAGGATTTAAGATAAGAATGATTAATGGAATTAGAATTAACACGATTATAATATACTACTTTGGTACATCTCTATTCGCGAATATTAATAAGCTGTGGTTGTTTTGCTGGTTTCCTTAATGGGTGCTGAAGTACTGTAACTGTAAATCTCGCACGGCAGGTGTGTGCCGCGAGTGGAGCCGCCCTTGACAGAACGCATCGATTGGCCAGCTGACGGCCACCTGGCGGCCGAGTGCTCCGCCTCGTGCGACCAGGGCGACATACGACACATTTTCCACGCGCTCATTGCCAGGGTGAGAATTGATTAATGAAACAGAACTTCACACGCATTTTCATACCAACCTTATCGCGAACAATACACTTAACAACTTTTATAGTTGGGCATTTATTCCAGACTCAGTATATATGGTATGGTGCATCCGATCGTGCTAAAATTTCATTCGATTTCACGTTTCAAGATGTTTCAACAAAATTCAAGGCGTTCGCACGAAAAATAAAGTGCAAAATACAAAATGTAATAATTAGCAACAAGTTAAGAGTGGGCAAAAATGAACAAAAAAGTCAATGTTTCAAAACAATTATTAATCCACATAAAATAAAACTTCTGAAAAATATTAGATTTTGACAAAAAATAAGTTTCAACGTTTTAACTCATGACTGCTGATTGCTATCAATCATCATAATTTAACGTAAAAACTAGAGCGCTGATATTTAATTTAAATACGGAATTTTATAAATTGAAATTACCGCAACGTTTAGATGTGTTTATTATTATATATATACGTCAAGAGGATGTTGTGTATTTGGATTGGACGTTCTTTTGCCCAGAAGTTCTTTAAAAAAATGTCTGCAATTATTGAGTTGGCACAATTTACAATTTCAATACTGTTAGAGTAAAACATTTGCTTGTTACGTGCGCTATCCTCTGTGGTAGATCTTGGAGACGAGGGAGCGTGCGCCGTCCTTCCGCCGGCCATCCCAGAATTCCCCCGCCTCGCCCAGCAACATCCGGGCCACGCTGCGACGCCGCTTTAGCCTGTTGACGCGTGAACGCACGTCCACAATGTGAACCCAGACACCACGTCCGACCACGTGGCACGTGCACATTTACCATGGATAAACTGGAAGTCTGGGTTTAGTTTAGGTTACTGAGTAATTGATTATTTCAGTTTCATCTTTGTATTGGTCAAAGACATGGCTATCACGTGTACGAAGCATAAGACGAAAATGTATTAAGCCACTCTTCAATATTTATAAAAGACTACATGTATAAAACAACTATATTTACATGAGACATAATATAAATTACAACAATGTCAAAGGCCACTATTAACCTCTGTGATCAATGACGTATTATTATAGAATAGAAACCCGTTTTATCCTTAACAATTGAAGAATGTGTCCGTTATAGAAGACGCAATGCTTTTGCAGACATAGTGAAGTTGACATTCGAAATAGGTTGTACTCGATTATGAAATATATATCAGTTTTTGTACCTTGCACAAATTAATCGTTCGAATTCGTTATCTATAAGGTCTGGTGTAAACAGTGGTCTATTGAAATAAAACATGTTTATTTTACACAATGTACATGTACATCTATTTATGGCGAACTGGTTCGGTGGATCACGTTTTTTTCTGAGAATCATGATAACCGCATCGTCGGCAACCACCGTTCTTCCTTCCGTTACACTTCATACGTACCGTGGGCAATTTGGCTGGCCAAACCTCGTTTTCATGAATATGCATGAGGCAGGGAACACCAATCTTCTTCCAATGAAATCACAAGTTACAATTAAATACTCTTTAATAAAAAAAACCTTAGATATAAAACGTAATTTCATTGGCTAGTTTTTCGCAGTGGTTTCCATGCGAAACAAATGCAACTGCCTCAATACTTATTCATGATAACGAGATTTTTCTAACCAAATGGCCCACGATACATAACGCAGCATAGCGGTGTAATGTATCGTGGGATAACCGACGATGAATAACCGGGGTTCAAATCCAGTCGAAAAGTCCTTGTTTGTTTTCGTACTTTCTTTTTGATTTCATTTTTGTTATTTTTTTCTTTTCATTTATTTTATTCTGGAATAGTCTAACGTTAGTGATCTATGTGTAGGAATTTATTTTCAACATTGTACGACGAATAACAAAATCCATGGTTATGTGATATTAAAAAGAAAAATGATAAGAGTAAAAAATATAGTGTTGTTGTGGATGTGAGTATATGTGACGTCGGGTCTAATTTCTTTTATCTCATTTTAAGGATAAAAACGCCGGTAATGTCCATGTCGTTATATAATATATACATTATATACGAACAACATTCTAACTGAAACTGTTGTCGGACGCCTTGTCGTCCGCCCTTGACCGACCAGCGTCACTGAGATGCACGTGAAAACATGCTTTCCAGTTTGCATCTGTTGACTGGTTTCCTAGCCAGTTTCACAGTAAACACCACGTCCACACGACGTACGCAGGCCCAAACACCTCGCTTCTACACACTGGTCGAGTCACGTGGGGTTCGCGCCTTTAAAAGAACAAGCACGTGCGCAAATTGCAACATACCAAACTTGCGAACAAAATATTTAGACTTTGTTTTATTTGGAAAAAAATTTCGCGTCAACATGCAGCTTAAAAATTGACGGTGAGTTACATTATACCTTATAAAAATAATAACTTGTTGCCTTTACAACCAATAACAAGGCTTCCTTTGAACATTCTATTGATGTTTAAATTTAGACATAACTTACATTTTTCGGTTATCTACTGTTTATAAAAAATACTGTGAAAGACGCGGCCGGTGTACCACGGCCAGACGGACGGCAGCGTGTCGTTCGATTTGTGCTCGGACAGCGCGCCTACTAACTCCGAGTACGTCCGCTTCATCAACGACACCGAGCACAACTCCGTCACGTATCGGCGTCAACAACGATGACTTCGAGCAATACTACAGTGACCATGGATATGGTATATTTCACTGACGTTTTCACGGCATCGTTTTAACGTTTTATCAATTGCGTTTTATTGTTTGGTTTAAACATAGTAATCATTCTGAGACGCATGTTATGTCGAGATAAGCTGTGTTGCATCTGTTAAGTTTCTTCGTGTATCCGACCAACGAGTCCGGCGTGGTCATGGTACATGCGTAGGTAGAGGGCGTCAACGGGTCCCTGGTCGTCATGGAGGTGGACCTCGTCTCCGGGACTGTCCGCAGTCAGGCCGTTCACACGGACTTCGCCAAGCTCTTCTGCTACGGCAACGTCACACACGGCGTTGGGGCGAGAGGTTGATTGGACAGATGATCTTGTAAGCATTTAAAGCACAATATTTATATTGACTTTATTTTTTCTGAAGTACAAATTGTCAATATCGCTTAAATAGTCAATTGGACCCAAAATGTCAGACTCGGACACACATTGTAAATGAAATAATTTATTTATTTACAAAGTAATTCGCGAGCGCGCATCTCTCGGTTATCCCTTGATATTTAAATTATCTTCCGAAATACATTTTTTTTTAAATAGCATTCAAACATTCATCCCTGGCCTTCTCTTTTTTCATTTATTTCCTGGCATTCTTTGAACAAAATCATCAGATCAAACATCGGGAAAGCCAGACATGTCTTCACTACCCTAAGGTCCATCTGGAAGAACAAGAACATCCGTCTGCCTACCAAACTCAAGCTCTTCAACTCCAAGGTGATTTCCACCATTCTCTACGGATCAGAGACATGGAGACACACCACAGCACTGGACAAGAAGCTGAAAGTGTTTGTAAACACATGTCTTCGACAAATCCTCCAAATCCGTTGACCAGAGACAATCTCCAACCAAGACCTATGGAGAACAACAAGTCAAGTCTCCATCACAGAAACCATCAAGAAAAGAAAGTGGCGATGGATAGGACACACTCTCCGTAAGGATCCAAATAGCATTGTCTGCCAATCTCTTGACTGAAACCCACAAGGCAAGAGAAGACGAGGAAGACCTGTCCTGACATGGAAAAGAACGCTGGACAAAGAGCTCAAGACCATATCCTTGTCCTGGAATAAAACTAAAGCAAGGGCTCAGGACCGGCCAAGGTGGCGAAAAGTGGTTTATGACCCACAGGGGGCGAAGAGGATTAAGTAAGTAAGTATTCTTTGAACAATACTTACGCTATTTTATATGACGATTCAAGAAAGCATTTTAGACTTATTATTTTACTGATTATTATATACGAATTTCTCTTAGCAAAAACGACAATGTTAATATTTTCGCTATAAGTATACGGGCTCATTTTGTATTTACAAAATTATGTCTAAACAAATTAATACGACTTTAACAAACAACACGCTAGTAAATATCAATGATAAAAATATATAAAGCTGTTATTTTCTGTACTTCCAGACCTTTATTTAAATAGCTTAGGGAAATATTACGCAATACAAAAAGAGCCTGCCCTTATTCATGCGTTTGGTATGTTTATTATTCGGGAAAGCTGAAACTCCATAGAAACTGCATTTATTTAAACAATGTTTTTTTTCTAAACTCTACTAAAATATGTAGATTGTGTATTTAAAACTGTTATTACCTAACCTTTATATGAACTATTCTTAATTACTTTTAGCAAATCAAGAAATCAAGTCCGAGCTAAATAAACCACAAAGACAAATGATAATCCTGTATGTGTGTGTGCGCGTATTTGTGTTTTAATATATGTTTGATCCATATTTCATTTAGATATTTACATACATTATACATTGTTATTATGTTTATTTTCTTGTGATAGGGCATATAGAAATAGATAACATTTACTCCAGAGTGTGTTTACTTATGTTCGAAAATTGTAAGTCCGTTTTTAAAAATTCTTCGATATAATTATGTTAATGCAAATGTGAATTTTGTACACATTTAATAGATATGTTAACTATCCACAAAATGCAGTTAGGTATTTGTTAGAAAACCTGTACTTATGTTCTAACATTGTATTGAACATTGTAATGACTGTGCTTATATTTTGGATAATAAATATGATTTGAAAAAAAGTCAGTTTCTTTTCAGAGGTCAGCGCGGACGTAAAAATGTTAAATTGGGCACCTATGATTAAACTTTAATCAAGTGACATAAAATGTTTTCTAAACTTCTTGATTTTGTAGTGTTTGACACAATATCACATCACATTATAAAGAAATATTATAAATGGTGTTATATCAAAATCGCTTTTACCAAATATCCATACTTTTGAGGAAGTCTCCACGGCTGACCTGGAATTGTCGTACGTTAACTAGGTCAAATTATCAGCAAGTATGCCGTAAAGAAGTTTGACAAAATAAAAAAAACTTTTCAAATATTAGTCAGTGGTAAATTATCTACTAATGTGTATGTTATGCGTACATGTTTAGCTGAAATTATGGCTTTACATGAAAGTCTTAGCAGATGCATGTAAACAATTTTCTGGCATTTTCACTTTCCCGGAAAGCGGTGCAGTCAAGCGTTTCGTGATCACGATTTTATATAATCAAGTTTCAACAGCCAACATCAAATTTTTAGCAGCTAAGAGACTAGGAAATATGATTGGGTGATCAAAATGTCGAAATATATATCATTTGGGGAAAAACAAAATGTTTTTCAAATGGTGACCGGAATTGTCGATGACCCGAAACTTTTGAGTTCACTGTAGCTAATTTATGCTACCCCTATTTGAATGGACTTGCCGATCTTTGGTATTTTAGAGGTAGGGAATTTATTGATAGAGACAGAGAAGCCACAGGCTCATTGCCTCTTGATATGCTCCTCGAAAAAATTCGGGGGAGAATATAGTCGCAGCCTTGTCCGTCCGTCCGTCAGTCCGTCCGTACGTTCCATTCGTGTCCGGCCCATAACTTCGTTATTTGAAGTCGGATTTCGAAATTATTTCACAGAAATGATAACTATATTGAGACGACGTGTCGCGCGCAACATTTAGATCTCTAACTTGAAGAAGGTCAAGGTCATAGCATGACCTTGCATTAAAATCGTGTCCGGTCCATAAAATCGTTATTTGAACTCTGATTTTGAAATTATTCCATAGAAATTATCACCATATCGAGACGAAGTGTCGCGCGCAATATTTGGATCGCTACTTTTAAGGTCAAGGTCACAGCATGACCTTGCATTAAAAACGTGTCCGGCCCATAACTTCGTTATTTGAAGTCAGATTACGAAACTATTTCACAGTAATGATCACCATATTGAGACGACGTGTCGCGCGCAACATTTGGGTCGCTACCTTGAAGGTCAAGGTCACAGCGTGACCTTGCAGCAAAATCGTGTCAGGCCCATAACTTTGTTATTTGAAGTCAGATTTCAAAACAATTTCACAAAAAGTATCACCATTTTGAGACAACGTGTCGCGCGCAACATTTGGGTCGCTACCTTGAAGGTCAAGGTCACAGCATGACCGTTCAGAAAAATCGTGTCCGGCCCATAACTTTGTTATTTGAAGTCGATTTAAAAACTATTTCACATGAATGATCACAATATTAAGACGACGTGTCGAGTGCAACATTTAGGCTGCTACCTTTAAGCTCAAGGTCACAGCAATACCTAACAGCAAAATCGTGTCCGGTCCATAACTTTGTTATTTGAAGTCGGATTTTACAATTTTTACATAAATGATCATCATATTGAGACAACGTGTCGCGCGCTACATTTGGGTCGCTTTTTGAAGGTCAAGGTCACAGCATGATCTTTCAGCATAATCGTGTCCGGCCCAAAACTTCGTTATTTGAAGTCCTATCGCGCACAACATTTGGGTCGCTACCTTGAAGGTCGTCACAGTATGATCTTTCAGCAAAATAGTTTCCGGTCCATAACTTTGTAATTTGAAGTCGAATTTTACAACTATTTTACAGGAATGATCACCATATTGAGACAACATGTCGCGTGCAACATTTGGGTTGCTACGTTGAAGGCCAAGGTCACAGCATGACCTTGCAATAAAATCGTGTCCGGCCCAAAACTTTGTTATTTGAAGTCGGATTTTACAACTACTTTTGACAAACTATTTCTCTGCGTCCAATACCTATTCGGGGAGCATTACCCGGTTCCGACCGGCTCTTGTTTAACAATAGAAAAGAAAAGAATAGAAAAGAATAGAATAGAATAGAATAGAACAGAATAGAATAGAATACAATAGAATAAACTTTATTTCCAATTAATGGGTCACATTCATGACATATAAATCAACATCTACATAATGGCCAAATAAATATATCACATAAAATAAGTGTATTAAAGTAAACAAAGCTTGATTCTGATTATTTGAGAAAACAATTAAATAAGGTATCATACCCAATAATCTTGATCTCCATTTAAAAAAAAATTAAACTAAACTTAAAGGGGTTATAATGTATTGAATTACAATTATAATTTCAGTCATGGATTCCATCATTGGAGCTCATGATATTGGCATTATAGAGTATTGAGCCACATAGGGTACCAGCAACCTGTGTTAAAGTTAAAGAGTATATGTACGATCTTTTTATCAGCTATTTATTAAATCTTTTTATATGAAGTAGTATTTCATCGTCAAAAAGTATGAAATAATAACATAATACCGAAATATATTGTAAAATACGCCAAAAATGTATTCACTATATGTACCGAATAAATTGTTGATTGCCCATAAATTTTGGTTATTGTTTACCTACAATGCCTACTCCATTTGTGATTGACATTTTGACATGTAGATTTGTTGCACTCAACAGGTAAATTGTTAACACTCATTTTGATCGACCACTAAAGCCCGGTATCCTGAATAAAACGTTGAGAATCGTTTTAAGATTTCAAATAGAAAGATCTCGCTTAATGTGCATTTGTTGGCATTAGTTTTTTTAATCGATACACTTACTTTTGCGTCTTCTATATAATTGTAATTAGTGACAGGATCGGACATATACTCTTTAATAGTTCTTAAAGGACAATGTATGATGTCTAAGTTTTTATAGTATAAAATAAGGCTAACTGCTGACAGCGCAGTTGTTATTAAGTGTATATTTCACACCGGTGCCATCTTGAAGTTGTAGTATTAATACTAATAATTTGTTAGGGACAGAATTGTTAACCTGCTGGTTCCTACATTGCCCATTTACTAGAACAAAATCATAATAATATAACAGAAAACTTTAAACAGTCTGATGCACACAACCTTCACACTGTGCAACACAATAGCTTAAGGACAAATATCTGCATAATCCACAGAAACACAGTTCACAAGTTTATAACAGCTGTCGTCTATGGTTTAAGTAATATAATAAAACAATATTCATTGGTAGTAATTATGGTAAAATATTTTACCTACAACATTAAAATATTCATCCATAATGAGCTGACCGTGTTCCTAGGCCTGACACTCCTTTATTACACTGCCTCTAAGTTGATAGCATTCATATGCAAACGTTGCTAAATCCATTAGTACATCTTTGTTTTCATTACTAAAGAGCCAAATGAATTTGTCCTTTTTTAAAAAAGATTTCCAAAATGTTTATTTAAAGACAAAAGTGTATCATAAAAAGCTTGTCTTTTGTTTTCATATCTTTTACAAGATGTCACAAAATGAATTTCGTCCTCAACTTCACCAGACAGACACAATTAACATAATCATTTTTTCTTTAGGTACTTTTTTGTACCGGCCCAGTTCTATTTGCAATCTGTGTAAGCTAAGTCTAAAACATGTAAAGCATTTCCGTATGTCTACATTTCTAATTATATCAAAGTAGGGTTCATACCACAAGTTAGTCTTCATTAATGCATAGCTACGAAGTTTGCCTACTTCATGTTCCCTGCAATATGACAAAGTCTTATTAAATTGAAGATTATATATAGATACAAGTTTAGATCTAACTCTATGGTGAATATTTTTGTTATACACATAACTAAAAGGTATATCAAGATGTTTTAATATCAGCTGAATGGTAGAAATCAAACTATTTTTTATCCTCATGCAATGAGCTACTTTCAAGAAAAGCATTTGATAACAGACTCTTACTATCACAGTTGAGTAATCTTTGCAAGTATTTAACCATACTAACAATAACAGTGGAAATCTTCCTAGTTCACCAATCACAGCTGTATGTGTTGCTTTTTTGTGGACACCCGCAATATGCTTAAACAAGAGGGCCCAGAGGGCCCTGGAACGCTCACCTGAGAGTGAAGATTTTTAAGAGTTCCCTTTTTCATTGCTTTATATACAACAGGCGACACCTGGGGGTGTAAATCTGAAGTTATGTTTAAAAAA
>Ga0224511_10004886_pt1 | contig 10326 bp, 3 predicted proteins | sample SF_May12_sed_USG_2_FD_169988 | JGI IMG/M metagenome (GOLD analysis project Ga0224511, IMG submission 169988) | Sediment microbial communities from San Francisco Bay, California, United States - SF_May12_sed_USGS_8_1 | ecosystem: Environmental > Aquatic > Marine > Sediment | place: USA... | reverse complement strand
TAATTGATATTAACTTATTTCATATGTACGTTATATTAAAGAAACAATTCATTGTATGTATTTCTTCCTGTGTGTAGCGTACACCTATTATCAGAACAGTCTATAAATTAACAATTAAATATAATATTTTGTCATGGTGCCTTTAAATTTGACATGTCTACATTGTTTACAACATTCTTTCTTTAAACATCTCTTCGATGTATATTACTGTTTACAAATCTCAAACCGTTTGTAGCGTATCGCGTTCTCTTACACACTTGGAATTATGAAATAGGTCAAGTTGTGTTTAGCCTATCAAACGCATTGCGTGATATCATATCTGAAAAAAAAATGTTCTTCAGGGCAGGCTTTAATCAGCTAAAAGTACGTTTATATTAAGACACATTTATTAAATTACTACATTTTTAAGACGTCGTATTAATAATCGTCTTTTCATCTCAATAATCAATGTAATAATGATCAATATGCCTTTAATGTTTACTTTAAATTGGTGAAGAAATAAACGTAAAGTTAAATGCAGTACATTTGTCTTGCACAGGTTTTAACTACTATCCCTCGGTTGATTCTTGGAATATATGACACAGAATGGCATATACATACACAATGTAGTTTTTTCAAAACATGGGATATGAGAAGAACAACCGCATTGTTCGATTTCAAAGATGGGAACCAAATTAAAATATCAGCCAATGATAACGTATAAATCAAAACAATGCTAGACAGTGTTTGCGGAAACATAGTTAAAGTTTGTGGACGAAAGGGATACTTCTAAAGGTGCCGCTACAATAAATATGAAATATCAGATTGACTGATTTATACACATGTAATTTTTAATTTGTAAACTGGGCTTTAGTTAAAGAGCACAGCAAATACACAACGTTTTCTAAGAATGACTTATAATGCCAATGCATTTCCTGATAAACTTGATACGGTATGTGCTTTGCAATAAAATGAAATAGGCCACTTTTTGTAAACCTGTTTAAGCTGGGGTTATTTATTAAATACCTAGTCCCGTATTACATCTATTGCTAGACGTAGATAGTCTGACTGTGTAAATGACTTCACAAACAAGAGAGAATAACGACGATACAATCCCTTATCTTCATTGTGTACGTAACCATCATTACCACTTACCGCTACCACCACCAACTACGCCACTATACGTACTTTTGAATAAGATTTAATTTAACATTACATAAATATTGACTCGTTGAGGGTGATAGTGCATTTTGTCAACCCGTGGAAACACTGTTGACCGACGTCACAATAGGTTATATAGTAAATAAATCACGTGTGGTATAATAAAAAAACCGTACCACATGACTATTTAGTTATATTTCTATATTAAATGGACATTTTAAAGAAACTAATTATAACACAATATAATAATATCTGTCTATATTGTAAACATAAATCTCAGAACTAATTTCTATTAACCGTCTGATGTGGAAACTTACATAATATATTTTAATTTATTAAATGAAAAGAAAGATTCTACTTTTTCAGTTTGAAGTCTTTTCCAGACAATTATAACTTATGTCTGTTAAGTAGAATTATTACCAACGTTTGAATCTTAAAAGGAAAAATAACGTTGAACAAAACTAAATCTTATTCTATTCAAAAGTCATTATTATGATAATATCAAGTAAAGTTTTCCCATTCTGTGAAAAAGTGACAGTCAGTTTATGCCCTGAGGCTGAGAATTGGACAACGTTTTTGTGTCTTTTTAGTTAATTATAATAGATCTAAACCTCGGAATGTGTGTAGTTTGACGATTTATTACTGCTTAAACTTTTTACATAAACAATTATATACTGATTCCGTCAAAGTACATATTTTTGTTTTCATAGAAAATGACATTAAGTTTGACATAAATGCGAGTAGAAATGACATTAACTGGTCATTGTGTAATATACCATATTTTAATAGCCTTTGAACATTAGTATGTACTAATACTAAATTTGTATATTAAATAGAGACTATCAGAGTTGTGTCACCATGAGACTTTCAGATGATAAACTGAAAATATTTAACAACTATTTCAACTTCTTAGAATTTCAAGAGGCAACACAGACAATAAAAGTCGGCATTCAAACTTGATGCTATGTATGTTTATTAAATGTCAAGTATTCTAAGGAACCTAAAAATCCAGCCATATTTTATTTAACATGATTAACAAGTCGTCTCAAGGTTTGATTGCATAATGTGTGTTCAGAGTGGAAATAACAACAACGTATTAACCTTCAATCATGCTGCATTACGTTGTGCAAATGTTAAACCGTTCTTAGTGTCTCGCGTTCTCTAGCACTCATGGATTTATAAAAAGGTCAGGTTGTGTTTAGCCCATTTTAAGCATTGCGTGATATCAAAGCTGTAAAGAATGTACTTCAGGGCATGGTTTAATGAGCTAAAAGTACAGTTATATTAAGATACAATTAATATATTAATGCATTTTGTAAGCCGGCTTATAAATAATCGTTTTTCTATTCCCAGCATCAATGTAATATGATCGATATGCCTTGTTGGAGAAAAAAATAAACGTAACGTTAAATGCAGTACGTTTGTCTAGCACATGCGTTAAATCTTATCTCGTGGTTGACTTGGAATATATGAGACCACATGGCATATACATACACACTGTTTCCATTCATGGGAAATGAAAAGAATACAATCAACTGCATTAGCTGCTTTATAAGTTAAAACCAATTATAACTAATTGACAAATGATAGGCAATTACGGAAATTAGCAATTGAAAAATACTTTCAATATATGTAAAAAATGTCAAGGTGTTTTCCTTGTTATTGATTTTACGTTTAAGATCAAAATCATTACTTGGCATGCAAGTTTGCAATTCCTTTTGCTATGTTACTTCAATTCGTATACTTGACATTCTGCTAAATATGTGATCAAATATTTGGATATCAAGATAGACACAACATCATTACACGGTATACCGTAAAATTGTGTATACAGCGAACTATGGTACGGAAAGTCAAATAAATAGAAATAAAATGTATAAACACTTTACAGCTGTATCTCGTTTAATAATAAGCTATTTTATGCTGCCCAAAACATTTCGGGGGAGCATATAGTCGCCGCCTTGTCCGTCCGTTCGTCCGTACGTCCCATTCGTGTCCGGCCCAAAACTTTATTATTTGAAGTCGGATTTCGAAAATATTTCTCAGAAATGATCAACATATTGAGACGACGTGTTGCGCGCAACATTGTGGTCGCTACCTTGAAGGTCAAGGTCACAGCATGACCTTGCAGCAAAATCGTGTCCGGCCCATAACTTTGTTATTTGAAGTCAGACTTCGAAACAATTTCACAGTAAGGATCACCATATTGTGACGACGTGTCGCGTGCAACAGTTGAGCTGCTACCTTGAATGTCAAGGTCACAGCATGACCTTTAAGCAAAATTGTGTCCGGCCCATATATTTGTTATTTAAAGTCAGACTTTAGTATTATTTTACATAATTGATCACCATATTGACACAACATCTCGCGGGCAACATTTGGGTCGCTACCTTGAAGGTCAAGGTCACAACATGACCTTACAGCAAAATTGTTTACGACCCATAACTGAAGTCGATTTAAAAACTATTTCACATGAATGATCACTGTATTGAGACGACGTGTCAAGTGCAACATTTAGGCTACTACCTTGAAGGTCAAGGTCACAGCAAGACCTAACAGCAAAATCGTGTCCGGCCCATAACGTTGTTATTTGACGTCGGATTTTACATTTTTTACATAAATGATCATCATATTGAGACAATGTGTCGTGCGCTACATTTTGGTCGCTTTTTGAAGTTTAATGTCACAGCATGACCTTTCAGCATAATCGTGTCCGGCCCATAACTTCGTTATTTGAAGTCCTATTTAAAACTATTTCACACAAAACATGAGTAAACTTTCTTATCTTAAATACGTGCCACAGTTCAAGGATGTGATGTATTAGATACCGACTATGGACTTGGTATATTAAGAGAAGATAATTGATATTTCGCCAATTAAACACACAATAACAACTTCAATAATGTAGATAATTATAAATTGAATTGGTATGTTAAGCAAATGGTAACAATTAAGAAATTCTTCATGTAAATATCGTTTTATCCCCTGATCCTGCCAAATATTGTCCGTGTGTCGTTCGCATCCCGATAAAACGGCCCAGTAATCAATTTTATCCGGACTCTGTTTACGGATATGCGTATCCTGATACGGATGACATGAATAGCCCCAACATGTTTCAACCTGTTTCATCTTTATCCGGATACGGACATGTTAATACTGATACGGCGACGTAGAATTACGGCCGAAACGTATCGGGCATTAATAAAATATTGCAGAGAATTTTATTAATTACCTTAGATACCCGGCTTCCACTTGACTGTAAAAAAACAACGACTTGGTTGTCCACGTGATGCAATCAATCGCTGCGTGACATTATCATGTAAAACTGGTTAATAAGTTGTAAACTATTGCTCTTAAGCGGCAGCTTAAGTTGCATTATTTACAACAGAACATGGTGCGCTCATTTAAAGTTCAGTATATTATAATAAATCTAAAATCTTGTTTGGCCCATATAAAGTACGAGTTCAAAATTATGGTCACGAATTCTGCTGCCTCTTCCCAAAGCCAACAACAAGGCCATTTAAGTTACAGATAAGCGTAGGGTTCACGGCTATATATCTAATAATTAAACCCTAGACATCAAAACAGACACAATTTGCCTGTTGGTAAGTACTATTATGAACATGTAAGCGCATTTAACAATGTCACATTTGTAAAACTTTGCCTTATCCAAGCATTTACTTGCCAATAGCTATTAATACCTTATTATGTTTTAATTACAATAACACATCAGTAATAATGTCACTTTTTAGTTATCTTGAAGTATTTAAATATATATTCGCCTGTATGCTGTTGGAAAAATATCAAACTGTTTTAGTGCAATCATTATAATAATGTTTTAATTACGTTTTACTCCCATCCGTTCCGGAAACATGATAGTCTAACTCAAAAGCCGCTGTTTTAAGATCAAAACCTCATAACTTCAACTGGCAGATCAATATGTTTAACATTCCAGTGTATTGGCACTATATAAATAAAACAAATATGAAGTATTTTTAAAATTCCTCTTACTCTTACAAAATCTCTCAATTTAAACCTCCTATCACAACCTTGGTTAAAATAAACATTTAAAAAAAAAATGTCAGCAATGGATTAAAACATAACATTTATATCAAGTAACAATAAATTAGATTATTGATATGTTTTTCACTCAAAAGATGTCAGTAAAGAACTGTAAAAACACATTTATTTTGCAATAAATTTAAAGAATGCCAACGCTTTATGTTGTAAACATTGTTCTAAAATGTGTATGACCTATAATCGTGCGGCGTTAGTTTGGCTCTAGCGAGATGCGTGGTGAAGGTAATAATATTATATTTATTAATATTTTTATTTGTTTTATTTTGGGATTTAGAATCCACCAAGGCTGGGATAGAAGATTTAAGCGTGTGCCTCTAGACTAAAGTTGCCTCATTGTGATACAACTTTACTTATAAATGTCTACACACATTCACACCTAAAAACTAAATTGCATTAAATCTATTTTATCAGTAATATATGGAAAATGAAAGTGTTAAACATGAGTATAGATATTATGTTATACATGTATCATCATATTCTTATACGTTTCTAATTTTCGTTTCTTGGTGTTACACACTCCATAATATTAAATAAAGCATAGATGATCCGGAAAATAAAACAAACCGTACCTGCGAGTTAAAGATTTCCACCTCATGCATAAAATGTGATTGTAGTTTCCTAATAAAGAATTAATTAGGATTGAATTTATGACACGAATAAAGATGGCTGATTGAATATCTCTGTTTAATTTCCAGGTTGTTACTAATCTTATGAGTAAATGACATTGCTTTAAATTGTTATACGAAATTAAAAACATTCTAAATATATCATTATATAGTTTATTATACGCTCTATTTTGGTTAAATGTATAGGTTTTGGCCTTACAGGCACAGACATAAAAATTTAGTTTAATTTAACAATATTAGGCTAGGTATAAACGTGACCGCATATCATGATATTTTTCTAAACGTGGAAGCCAATTCCGTCTTTTTTATAAATTAACTCATAAATATGTTTATGAATTTGCATAAATTAACGAAATATTTCACAACCATTCTACGCATGTCTTTCACTTCGGCAATGTATGCATGCAAGTGTACAATCAATTGCGTTATACAGGTTCAAAGCATAAGCTTTCTAATCCTAATTAAAACTGCAACAAGACGTCTTGTTCGTTAGCCTAATAGATAAAACATCGACCTCGTGTAAATCTTGAAAAAAGGTTTGGTGGTGCGAGTCTCATTTGTTAGGTGTCTTTTGTGTTTTTTAATGTTTTTTATAATTGTTTTTTTTTGTGTCCTGTTTTTAAGTATCTATTATGCAACAAAACAATGTATTAAAACAAAGCGTGTGTAAAGCGTTAACACATAACACAATATTTAAACACCCGCAATATACATTCGCTTATTAATTGATTAATTGATTAAAATAATGAATTGATAAACAATTTGAAAATGAAATGACCCGCACGGCTCTGTCCCGCAAAATGTAAGCGAATGTCGACGGTAGCTATTAAGCTAAAAAAACACAAATCCTTTGCTATCGCAGTCTGATGCGCAGAATAAGCGTTACCAACTGTCATCAGACATTATTTTTGACTTGATTGTTCCAGTGATTTATAAACGATGTTACTACAGTGTGGCTCGAACCCGTAACTATGCAAAAAAATCGTTCGGTCACGCCGTTCCTGTTAAGCTTGTCTTAAATGTACGTGTATTATCGTCAGAATTGCTATATACGCGATCTTAGCCGACTGATAGCGATTGCATTATCGACAACTCATTAAGTGTTTATATCGAATATAACATACATGTATATTTTGGCAAAAAGGTCAAGTCAGGGTCAATATCCACAACCAATATCACTGTACCAACAGTTTAATGCAGTTTAAATAAAGAACATGTTTGGGAAGGAATACAATAGTGTACTAGGTACGTTTTGTTGTAGATCACACCAGCTTATGCTTCGAGTATGAGGAAACACGTCCAGGTAAGTATTTTTAGGCCACACAAATCGATGGTATGTATGTTTTACTGAATTCGTTTTGTGCGAACACGATTTTGCCTTAGTTTTAATAAGATTTCTTTTTTAAAAGTCGAAGCTGAAATTGGATAAGTGAAAAGTGTTTTTAAAACAAAACGGTCACAAGCGGTTTCGGCCAAGCGCAAGTCGGCGCGCGAAAAAATACCTTTGTCCAACAGCGTGGGGTTAATGGCTAACTACTGTACTCGTTAAGAATTGGTCTAAAGCTGAATCAAAGCGTACGGAACAATATGAGGAAATTTAGCGTGTGGGGCATAAACAACTCATATTTTCACGTCCGTTAGGGGGCGCCGGGTGCGCACCACGGTTCGAATAACGAATTTGGATATAATCGCAATGTTTATTTCACAATTCCTGTTTCAGAGTGCGTGGGTCTTCACGATTCTGGCTTGTCTTCAGATGACAACTGGATTCCTGACTGCAAACAACCAATGTTTTGACGTTTGCGCGTGTCCTTCAAAGTTCGATATCAATTGCAATTCGCGAGCCCTGCAGACATTTCCTGTTTTTGACCTACCAGCTGAGTTCTGGACGACGTTTCATTTAAATGTTCGGTTAGATCACAACATATTGAGCGAGATCCCCTTTGGAGTATTCAGGAACTTCACCCACTGTCAGCGTTATAAAGTTATCTATCTTTTGCTTCAAAACAACCACATTTCAGAAATTCGTTACGGTGCATTTCTCGGACTTGAACACCTAAGCGTGGTATTGCATTTAGAGAATAATAACCTAACATACATCTCTCACGAGTTCACGCAATTTAGAGGTCTTCACCAGCTCTACATCGAAAGAAATCCTTTGGTTGTCACCGGAATACCGGATGATGTGATCAGGCAAATGTTTTCTTATAACGAACTAGGGACAGTCAATCTCGGTTCATACGAACTACTTAAGAAAGTCATGAAGTATCAACAGAATAGGATCAACACTCTGCGTATGATTGACATGAACCAGGCTCATTTCGACCACGGACTGTTCGTTAAAGGACACGCTACAAATTTAAAATACCTGGATATTTATAATTGTGCGTTTAGCGATTATTCCGAAATTCTTTGTAATCTTGCCCTAGGGAGATTATCTTTAATTCGGTGCCAAAAGGTAAATGACACAACTCTTCAAGGCTGTCATCAGCACCTCGCCAACGCCCTGCATGTCATCGACTGTGGAACTACAGACGCCTTCGACCCTAGCGCTTTTTACAGCGCCCCTTTGACTGAACTGACGCTTCGGGGAAACATCAGTCACGTGCCGCAAACCCTACTACACCACTGGCCGCAAATCAGAACGATAACCCTTACAGGCCACATTCGAGGAATCCAGAGGGAAGACTTTAAAGGTTTATCAGAACTTAGGCATCTTTCTATATCTGGCGATACGAGTATTACCTACGTAGACAACGAAGCCTTTAACACAAACTTGAAACTAGAACACCTAAGTATTTTAAACTACGATACTTTCTCCCAACTTACTCCAAGCATAAAACACCTTACAAACCTCAAACAGCTAGTTCTACCGGACATGTTGTGCACATGTGTATCAATGGGCGACCTTAAAGGCGGCAACTACTCGTCAGTAGATATTAGGGGAAACTGCAAGTACAGCATTCCAGGACAATCCATAAAAGCGTATCTTCAATACAACATCATTGCCTGTCCCTAAAAAAGGACTTTACCATAATGCAAAACACAACATATATAAAGTGTTTTCATCTGTTCAACAATTGGGTTAATAAATAATGTGTTCATGGTATTGTTAATTGTTTATTTATATTTTAGATACCTTAATTTTATAAAACCCCGCAATAATGTCACTGAACTTGATTAAACCTGTATAGCGATTTAACAACTTAGTAGTTTGTTTGACAAAGCGCTTGAAACATTTTTTTTGTAATAAAATATACGAAAAAGTATATGAGATGAGATTCAAAACATCGGCTGCAGAAAACAATAATGTGTCGAAGTGCTTTATGTGTTAACACTTACAACAAACGATTATATAATGTAAGCATTGTCCTTTGATGTTACGAATGTCTCCATTGGAAGCGTTAGCACGTGATTTGGTACAGTGTGAACAGAACAAAGATTTGGAGATTAAAGGCATATGGTTTTATGCATAAGTGTAAAGTTACGATAATGTTATTAAATACTCTGTATTCTCTCTATCTCACAAGAATATGGTTATTCAGCTTGTAACAGAATCAAACAAAATACGAAATACCGAAGCATTCCCTCTATCTCCATAGAGCATTCACCAAGTGTGCCGATACAGATAGTGACTTCCAGCGAGTATTCGCTAATTTGTTCAATTTAGACCTAGTTTGTATAAGTATGCTCGATGTAATAAACTTGGAATTATGTAAATGAGAATATTTGTCAGAATTAAATTACCTCGCTTATTGCTCATATACGATATTTCCAAAGGTCATTTAAGTTTCTCGAAACAGTTCGTAAACCGTAGCTTACCTCTGAACAAACGTTTTAAAGTCAATGTCCATTGCACGCTGTGTGCATAGTGTTTCAAAACTAACATTTTGTCAAATGTCATCATATCGCATGTGTGTGGCCTTAATGTTGTTCCATCGTTTGCAAGCGGATAGTTGCAAGTTTGGTCTTGCAAGTGTTACGGTGCATAACCTGAAACAAGTACATAGCCAGGTCGACTTAATTTTGGAACTGCGTCACCTAAAATACAAAATAAATCTATATTAAAAAAAAATTAAATAGCGTTGTTGGGTGAATAAATCCTCTTGTAAATTAAAAGCCTGTGCGTTAATATATATTTTGTTTACATTTGTAATGGGAATCGACTGAATTAAAGGTGACATAAAACAGCGTGTTTCGTCCAAAACACGTGTTAATGAATAAAATACGATATGTGCTCTACAAAACGAAACATGTATACCAGACGTAAGATAATTCCAAAAATATTTATTAAACGGAAGATACATATAGTAAACTAAAATTGTCATATATTTTGTCTTTTATTTCTGTCAATGGAAGGAATCGTTGTTAATAATGATCTTTTATTAGAATTATTTAATAAACAAATTTTACAATCAGAAAAATGTTTTCTGTAAAAAAATGAGTAAAACGTTATTAATCGCAAGTTTATGTAAGATGA
>Ga0224511_10004885_pt1 | contig 10327 bp, 6 predicted proteins | sample SF_May12_sed_USG_2_FD_169988 | JGI IMG/M metagenome (GOLD analysis project Ga0224511, IMG submission 169988) | Sediment microbial communities from San Francisco Bay, California, United States - SF_May12_sed_USGS_8_1 | ecosystem: Environmental > Aquatic > Marine > Sediment | place: USA... | reverse complement strand
ATCTTGCCATGAAGATAAGTGCGCGCTGAACTGCCACCATGACCTTGCCCGTAGACGAGTGCGCGCTAAACTGTCACCATGACCTTGCTACGTAGATAAGTGCGCGCTAAACTGCCACCATGACCTTGTCACGTAGATATAAGTGCGCGCTAAACTGTCACCATGACCTTGCCACGTAGATAAGTGCGCGCTAAACTGTCACCATGACCTTGCCACGTAGATAAGTGCGCGCTAAACTGTCACCATGACCGTGCTACGTAGATATAAGTGCGCGCTTAACTGTCACCATTACCGTGCCATGTAGATATATGCGCCCTAAACTGTCACCATGACCTTGCCATGTAGATAAGTGCGCGCTAAACTGTCACCATGACCTTGCTACGTAGATAAGTGCGCGCTAAACTGCCACCATGACTTTGCCACGTAGATAAGTGCGCGCTAAACTGTCACCATGACCTTGCTACGTATATATAAGTGCGCGCTAAACTGTTACCATGACCTTGCTACGTAGATATAAGTGCGCGCTAAACTGTCACCATGACCTTGCTACGTAGATATAAGTGCGCGCTAAACTGTCACCTATGACCTTGCCACGTAGATAAGTGCGCGCTAAACTGCCACCTTGACCTTGCTACGTAGATAAGTGCGCGATTAACTGCCACCCTGGCCTTGCTACGTAGATAAATGCGCGCTTAACTGCCACCATGACCTTGCCACGTAGATAAGTGCGCGATTAACTGCCACCCTGGCCTTGCTACGTAGATAAATGCGCGCTTAACTGCCACCATGACCTTGCCACGTAGATAAGTGCACGCTTTACTGTCACCATGACCTTGCCGCGTAGATAAGTGCGCGCTAAACTGTCACCATGACCTTGCTACGTAGATAAATGCGCCCTAAACTGTCATCATGACCTTGCTACGTAGATAAATGTGCGCTTAACTGTCACCATGACCTTGCTACGTAGATCAGTGCGCGCTTAACTGCCACCATGACCTTGCTACGTAGATAAATGTGCGCTTAACTGTCACCATTACCTTGCCACGTAGATAAGTGCGCGCCTAACTGTCACCATGACTTAGCCACGTAGATAAGTGCGCGTTTCAGTATAACCATGACCTTACCAGGTAGATAAGTGCTCACATAAGTATCCCCATGACCTTGCCAAGAAGATAAATACGTGCTTATAAGTATAACCATGACCTTGCCACGTAGATAAGTGCGCGCTCAAGAATCACAATGACGTTGCCACGTAGATAAGTGCGCGCTAAACTGTCACCATGACCGTACCGCGTAAATAAGTGCGCGTTTCAGTATAACCATGACCTTACCAGGTAGAGAAATGCTCACATAAGTATCCACATGACCTTGCCAAGAAGATAAATACGCGCTTAAGTATAACCATGACCTTGCCACGTAGATAAGTGCGCGTTTCAGTATAATTATTACCTAACCAGGTAGATACGTGCTCACATAAGTATCCCCATGACCTTGCCAAGAAGATAAATACGCGCTTAAGTATAACCATGACCTTGCCACGTAGATAAGTGCGCGCTAAACTGTCACCATGACGATGCCAAAAAGGAGTACTCGCTGTTTAAGGCAAGAGCAAATCAGAAGCAAAACAAGTGTTTTTTTTGTAATTTAAAGTAATAAAATAATTACATCTAGCGTTCATTGGCAATCCTATTGACGTCATAACATATTCGGTTTCCAAAACAACGCCGGTAATTAACCTATGGGCCTTACTACAATTTCCAGTACAATAATACAGTAACACTGGTCTTATAGATTAAACATTACCTTCTGCACCACGATACATTCCTCAAGTTTCAAACAAAGGCTGCTATATTTTGTTGTTGTTTTATCACGTTTTTATTATAAAAATGAAAACTAATATAATCTGTGTTACATTATTTTACCTGAGTTTTTTGTTAAAATATTCATTGTTTTAATAAAAAGTAGTTCTATGTCCTCGTTTGGTAATTACTTTCACCTGTTACGAAAATGCGATTTTACTATACATTTAAAATACGAAACACGAAATACGGTATGTAATATATATTATTTAAAAGGTAGCAGGAGAAAACTTCATTATGTATCTAAACATCTATTTTTGAAGAGTTCTGCTTATGGATAAATTAGAACGGACGACAAATTGATCTACGTAATGTAGTTACTGAAAAATTATGTAACACAGCTGTAATTTAAAATAAACGCATACATAATTAGGTTTTAAAGTCGTTCAACGAAAAATGTCAAGGGATACTAATGTACGAAAACAACGTAAACGAGCGTGATTTCTTCCCAATATAATTATGTTATGTTATAGGTCAAAGGATAAACGCGTCAGTAAAACGTCTTTAAACATGACTAGATATCATTAACCTGTTCTAACGACATTATCCAGACGCAATTAGACCCATACTCCCCACGGAGCGCTAATTCAAAGACGACAGTATCTTGACTCTTTGCACTTACCGGCAATGAATGTGTCATTTCAGATACTGCTGTCAACACGCATATAATGTACTTGTACATGCACGCAAAATGCTCTTAATATAGTTTGCAGAGCATATTTTTGCGATTATTTCAAATGTGATTGAGTTATATATTTTTGTGCCGCAAATTAAATAGCCTTATAAACTGAAACTTCTATTTCTACATTCATTTAAATAAAGTAAAAACAAACACACACTTAATATTTGTTTTATTGCGTATAGAACAACTTTTCTCTTAAAGCTCTTGTGTGCGTCATTTAACTTAAAGCTCAAATCGCTATTATCAAAAATGACTTTCAATTTGGTTAATAATTTTTTGAGGGAAATTAAAACAAATTTTGTATTCTTACATTATTATAATGCAAGAAAAATCAACAACACCAAAATACGTTTTATTGAGTGTGTTTCAAACGCGTTTAGTCACCAAGGACATAAACTATCAAACACTATATGAAAAAAGTAATTTCACAAAATATGAAAAAGTCGGTGTGTATGATTATACGCGCAAGTAGAATAACAAAATTAATGGAAACAATATATTTTGAAATTTTAACTTGCCGTACTTCGAAAATACATGTGATCTAATAGACCTATATCGATATACAGACTATTTTGTTTATTTTTTTACATATTTCCTTTGAACATCTCTTCAATTTACATTATCTAGATACACTCGTGCATACGCATACATATACTCGCGAAGATGCACGCCAAAACTCGCCCACGCAAACGCTCACCTAACTGTTACATTTCTGTAAGCATTTACCTCAAGAAAATATTTCGAAGACAATACAAAATAAAAATGACTTGTGATATGTTTTATTCGTTTTACTTTTTAAACATAATACAAGGTCGTTAGGAATTAACGGACGCAAACGTAAACGTGTCTAGCTAAGGAATGATTTCATTAAATCTCGAAGATTATGTCAAAGAAGAGACTTGCATTAATGATACAATTAGAAGCTGCATTTGTATGAAAAAGAACCAATTAGGAATCTGAAAACCTAAATCGATATACTTGGAATCACTTAGGCAACACATTATAAAACTGAAGATTCTCATCAGCGGGTAAACTGTATTTGAAACCTCTAGAGCACAATCGTTTAATAACATTTTAAACTACAATACGTTTTCAAATGTAATAAATGCTATATTTTAACAAGGACAAAACGTCTTACAGGTTTTTTTAGTAAAATATTTCCTAAAATGTAATTATTATCAATTTGGTATAGACAAAAGTAATTCATTTTCATCTGCAAATACTATTTACATGGGCTTGCTCATTGTAATACCGTGACAAGTCCATTTTTCTTAGAGCTTTGCCATTATTTGCCACATATTAAGGTCTAATAAAATATGAAAAGGTCGCGTGTCTTTATTTTGTGCATTTAATATTCCAGTTAAATTGCATCGTTGTGATGGGCGGTCCATGGTTCGAATCTAGGAATACCTTTAAGTCAAAGCATCTACGATAATACTTACTAGGTTGTTTGACAATAATATCAATTTGGTATAGACAAAAGTAATATGTAAGATTTCAGATTAAAAAATATATATTGCCAGTTTTGTATTGAAATAATATAAGAAATTGTTTTTTATAGTGACATGTGTTATATACAGTTTAATAATAGCAACACATATATCACACACAAGTACCAAACACCCGGCCCAATGGAACTTTACGTTCACTTAAAAAGAAAACAAGTATATTTACATCACATGCGGATACAGTATTTTGCAAACTGAAAAAAAATGATCATTTTCGCATGTGGTATTAGAAAAATTATTGCTTTCTACTTATACATTATTGCTTCTTAAAACAAGAATAATAATACTATTATAACATAATTATGCTTCACGAAAAAGTTATTTTTTAAATGATTTTTTCCCTAAAACGTGCATGGTCAAAATAGGCTGAAATACTTTGCACGTTTTACTTTTATTTGAAAGTTATTATTTGAGATCGTGACACAGCGCAGACTCTACTGTCTATAAAGGATATAAACATTCTGTTGTTTTGTATTTGAAATAAAAATATATGCACAATAAAAGCGACTTAACATTTCATGTAAAACAATTTAATAGTTCGAATGTCTCATTCTTGCTTGCCTGCTTACGTGGAAGAGCAACATTAAACCATTGTTTGCTGTATAATATCGTCAAACCAAGCCATTAACTACCTACAGAGAGTTAGAAAAATACTGTAAATGCGTGTCATTGAGAACAGTTTTGACTAAATTATTACACCTCGTTTTATTTCCGTCTTAATTTTTTACACATTTATGGGTAATGAGGTAAAACAGTATCGTGTTATTCTCTGCAAATTGTCGCTGTTCTACAAAAACGCATATATATTGTTCCACATTGTTCGTGTTTTATCATAACGTGCTAATGTTTCAGCCGTCGGATTGGTCATTTGTCTGGCATTTTCGCAATTTATATAAGGTGTATTGAACACTACAAGAAGCAACAAAAATCCTTTTTGCACCCAAATGTTGGATTTTCAAAGTGACAATGGTTATTACCAAACATGTATATTTAACGGGTTACCTTAACTGCCAGATAATTATATAAACAGTGTATTATTATTCTATGGCTTTGTCCCCTAAATAAGGATTAAATTTATACTTTTTCGTTGGACTTCGCATATTGGGTATAAACTCGCAGACATAGATGTAGTTTTGAAAAAATCGTGATGTACTTCGAATTTTGCATATGCCATTGAAAAACACAACACTTTCTTTTAAGATGTCCTTTAGGCATCTTTGCATACACCTAAAAGCATGTCCTATGTGATGCTTCATAAACTTAGAATAATTATGTTTTTGTGTAACGCATGTATGTCATCAAACGATCAAACAAAAATATAATATTTTTTTTTATGTAATCTGGTTGGCATACTGATAAAATCAGACTAAAAATCTTTGTAATGTAACGACACGACAACACATTTTGGTGGTTACAAGTTATTTATTTCAGTTCCATATGCATTGCAACAAATGTCCACATGTTAACGTTAAATGCGCAAACCAAGAGACCGACCAGGCATATGCCATGGTGGCTCTGGGTGTCTGATGGTAACGACTGACTAACACATGCAGTGCTAGCTCTTAAATACTCATAGTTACTAATGCAATACTCGACCATTGACGTCGGTCAACACTATTAGTTATTCAGCGTACATAGGCTGACCGACAAATGTAATTAGTACAACCAATAGTGATTACTAGAGGCTACATCCAGAGTGCTACATTACATCTTCTACATATTACAAAAGCTCTGTAAACAACTTTCAAAGTCAACCTCATGAGATATAAAGAGCACTTAATTTACACTCAATTGCAGGTTTGAATAACCAAATCACAAGGCAAGTGCTTCCCGCAAAGAGTTTTGAAGTAAGCATTTCAAAGGGTCTCTTTCTTGTGTTAAATGAATTGAAACATATTGACTGTAAATCTTTGTAGACAGTAACATATAACCCCACGTATGCTGACTGTGTAGTTCTGCTTTCAATTTTAATTGAGGCATCTGAAGGCACGTGGAGTGTATGCTTGTTTTGGAGTTTACATTATAGTATTGGCTTGCTGTTTTGTTGCACACCAAACTATTTCAGCTCTCCTGAGCACAAAGTTGCAACCGCTTTAAAACCGCTTAATGGAGATTGAAAAAATAAGATTCGACATGAATAACTTTAGGGGTTCCCCTACAAAGGTTGTTTAAACGCTTTCCGATTTGTTGCACATGTAGGTCACTGGCTTAAAATAGTTTTCAAAAATGAAATTGAAAACTCTTCTTGACATGTCTGAAACTATTTGTCAAAGACTTTCCATTTTTGAATCTGGAGATTACATATTTATTGACTTTCAAATGACTTTTATCTTAACCACTAATTCGAACACACGTCACAGGAAAATCCTGGGGTGAACCCTTCCAACAAACCTAGAGTGGTTATGTTTGTCGGACAGCTAGGTCAAGAGGACTCTAAAGAGTGACCTCGGTTCATTTGGGCCCTATTATTTTTTATATAATATTTGATTGGTCCGGCCAACAAAGCGCCGCTTTACCAAACAATAAAATGAGGCATTTTAAAATGATATAGTTGTATTTACTGTTTTTTTATTATCGGTGTAATATTGACACATTTATTGCACCCGCACAATACTTGTATCTGAAATGCCCATAAACGTACGAGTGTTTTTTATTTGAGCAAACAAATACTATTAAAAGAGTTTGTCGTATGCCAATAAGATAACTGTTCTATTTGTTTGTAATGGGATAACGACCGTGGTCATAATCTTTGAAATATTTTCACGAAACTTAGCTCAAATGTTATTTTACTTAGAAAATGTGCAAAGGGCATGAGTCTGCCACTTTGTCTCAAGGTCATGGTCACATTTGAAGGTCAACTGTTTTACACTGTATCATGTTCGCTTTACATACCACACGTTTTTTTTTCATTTGAATATAATGCTTTTTTATATAAAAACCGTATCCTATTCTGTATTAAAAGCTGAAGTCGGATCATGCTTTAAAATCTTATTTTTTTTAAACCGTATATTTTATATACCGTCAACTGTGCCAAATAATGTTTATTATATATTGCTACAATAATGCTTAAAATACGATGAAGTATCGCGGTAGGGGATAAAGCTATCCTTTGTATTGCCTTGTTTATTTGGAGTTTATTTGTAAAGGTAAAACAATATTAGAAGAGTAGAATATTTCTCTGTCAAAATCTAAAACAAACAAACAATAAATGGGAACCCATGATTTAACATCTTCATCATTTTCTTCTGCAGTGTGCATTTGTTTTGTCATTCTGTTATCATATTGCCATTTTAGCGATGTTTTGTTTTAATTAAATGAGGCCATCTTACAAAATCACTTAACAAATTAAATGCTGAGTTCCCAAAGCCATCGAGTTTTTTTTATTTGAAGCGTTGCATTAAACATGCACACATATACATCCGCTTGAGATTCATAACCAACCAAGACTTAGGTTTTACTGCCTTCGTCATAAATATGTCACACTTGTTTTACAATTGCAATCGAAAAATGTTCAATTTACCTTAAGCATTTCCTCAGTTCGGCATATTTGTTTTGATCTCTGATAATTTTTCAACGTTCACGTGTGTGTGATTATCCTGATAAAAGTTTTAACGTGTAGTGTTTTGCGAATGTTTCAACATAATCATTTTATATCGTCTACTTTTTTAATTAGGGATATACAATATGGTTTCAAGCCTTTTTGTTACAATTGTGTTGGTACTTGCGTTTTCGTTTAAATGTTGTAAGTATAAATAGATAAAATAAAAGTTGAATGAAGGCCGCAAGTAGTATTTTTGGTGTATTTTAATGGTGTGTTTTATAATATTTTGCAATTATTTAATCTTCAAAGTCTTGCACACAACTAGTAAAACAAAAATAAACAGAAACAAAAAACAGACTTTAAAACATAATTTAACCAATATTTATGTAGGTGATTTGCGTTAAAATATTATGCTTTAATTGTTTTTTAGTTTGTGTCACCACATTAAATTGCTCAGCAGCTACCGGGAATGATGTATTAGCCATCAAAGTGCTGGATTTAATGAACCAAGGTAGTGTTTTATTTGACGCGTTCTTATGTAATATAATTAAATGTAAAACAATGTTCGACAATTTTTCATGAAAACAAACCTTATGAAATGAAGGAAACTATACTAATTGTTGAAGTATGATGCTTTGTTTTACGTCAAAGGATTTGTTACAGGCCACACTGTTTTGGAAGCTGCCCATTACAATATTAACATCGCTGGATGTCAAAATTATTTATCGGTTGCCAACTACAGCAGGTCGCTTGTTCTCTTGCACAACGGCTGGGAATATTGTGTAAGACTCGTTGTTCAGTATAGATTCTTAGACATTTCAAAAGAGACGTAAAAAGGACTCCACTGAGGTCTGGTCGTGTGACTAACAAAACAGATATTTGTTTTCGAAAACCTATTTTCTTGTTTCCAACGTATTTATTGTATAAAAACTAATTTTGTGGTACCTTAATATGTCCTCTATCGATTTGGCAACTGGGTTTAAAATTGGAATGTATCTGTTGAACAGGAAAAAGCGTTGTAACAAACAAGATCAACATATATAATACAAGTTTTAAATGAATTGCTAACCGATTAAAGACATACTGAGGTACCACAAGAAAGACTGTTATGCCCTACAACAAGAAAAATTTAGGTGTGTTAACCGATCATACCACAGTGGTGTCCCTTTAACAGATTTAGACTATAATTATAGGTAATAGGTTTGATATGTCTCCTGACGTCGCGCAATATTACTTCGCACCAGAACGACGTCACCTGACGTCGCGCAATATTACACCGAACCATAACTCGTACATATATTTCCATATCAAACCAATAACCTTTTTACTGCATACGCTGTTACTATCACAAAAAAAACTTCATTTGTTATATAATTTTCATCAACAAAATGTCAAAACTATCATCTTAGTTAAACAAACGAAAATTGAAATTCAAAACGAAAGTAAACCAATTGTTGCCACTTCCGTTTCTAAGGTTGTCACGTATTATTAATGTGTACTCAAAGAAATTTCAGACCACCTGCAGAATTTACATTTGTACTATTTATGTTTCAATAGATGTTTTGAGATCAAATGCGCAATATTAAAGATTTTTTGTAACATTTTTGAGGGTGCATATAGACTATAAATCGTGAAAAACCACGTCGAAATCTATGCCAAACTAAAATTTCAAATTTATGAAAACATCATGACGTCATGAAAATGCAGGAATTATTAAAATTATTAGATACAAGATGTAAACAATAACAAAACGAACGTAGTTCATTTTTGTTTACACACCCGATATCATTTCACGTGAATCTTTACAAACCCGATATTGAAAAATATTGATCAATTGCGGTCAAAAGAATTATTTAAAAATTATTTGCGTATGTAATAATGTAAGTGATAACCACAGTACTGAAAACACATAAGGCAAGGCATGGATTCTATTCATTCACGTTACACGTTCACGTAAAGATGGAATACCGGTCTAACACAATATGTAACGATGCAATTTTTAAACATATATACAAAAGTCATTTAAAGAAAGTTAATTACTTTAGCAATATGTTTCAGTGGGTTGATTTGAGTTCAGTTGTATCCCTTCTTTGCTTACACATGTAGTAATCAAGTGCTACAAAATCTTTAAAGTTTGTTTCCCTTACAAGTTTAATCGACACCAAAAAATTAAGAAAACAACACAATTAGATCAAACAATGCTGTCGTCAAGGCACAATAAAACATACAGACAAATGTAGCTTACACTGTATAACAATAGATACGCAGATATTGGCCGGTTTCCATTATTAATGTTGTTTCCAGAAATCAACAAATACATAAATTGTGTTTCTGTTGAAGGTTGGAGGCTTCTCTGGATGTACGCTATATTGTTTAAAATTAATGTAGATGGTAATACACAGGTCAGTTTTTTAATATGTATTTGAACAATAATCTAACGTTTCAAAATAAAAGTCATATGCCTGTCAATTATAGCCTCGATAATTGTAGAGTGTAAATATTTTATTTTAGGTTCGCCTGTTTTCGTTTACAAACAAAAACGTAAAGCGTGCATGAATATTATATTTAATATAAATGGTGATTTTAAAATCTCGGAATAAACCGATTATTATTTATAGTCTTGTTTCATTATACACTTACACCCACTCCTAACGCAACACGACTTTAAATTTTTATATCTCAGTATCCAGACAAGCTATTGATTTGAAAATTGGAGTAATTTTGAAAGAACCATATT
>Ga0224511_10004884_pt1 | contig 10328 bp, 4 predicted proteins | sample SF_May12_sed_USG_2_FD_169988 | JGI IMG/M metagenome (GOLD analysis project Ga0224511, IMG submission 169988) | Sediment microbial communities from San Francisco Bay, California, United States - SF_May12_sed_USGS_8_1 | ecosystem: Environmental > Aquatic > Marine > Sediment | place: USA... | reverse complement strand
GGGAATGTCTTCAATCCTGTAATTCGTTCCATTAACTAAATCGAGAAAGTTAATTCCTAGTTTCGTATTATCCATATATTTCTGTCTAATTTCTAGGCTTTTTCGCACTAAACTTTCCTTCTTCTATAGAGCCCTTGTCATCTGCAAATGTTTGCATTGGTCTGCCCATGAGTTTGATAGCAGAATGATACGCTATTTTTGCGTGGGTGGCATTTGCGTAATCGGATAACTCAATGGCTAGAGCACTTGGCTCAACGTCCAAAGATCCTGAGTTCAATTCCTAGTCATGCTGAGTGCCCAGTGGAAGTAGGACTTTCTTCCCTTATTCCTAGCTCCTACCGCTCCATCATGGCTCTGACTCAGGAGATCTTTTAAACAGGATGGCCGGGTACCCTCCCTGCACGTACCCTAAAGTCTGTATGAATTTATACCAGATGTTCCGGAGTTGTCCTCTCTTATCGGTGAGTCGTCAACTGAGGCTATTCTCAAGGATAACTCGAATGATCTGTCGTCTCAGCGAACAGCCATCAAGCAAGGCTTCACCGGTCTGATGAAGTCAGATGCCGATGTTGTTTCAGCGAAAGTGACGGAACTTATCACGAGATTGGAATCATCCAATCATGGTAAGCTGGTTGGTCATAATTGCTCGGCGGGAGAATAAATGTATCTCGCTGTCTGTCCTCTCCGTGGCCCCCTCCCCCGGATCTTGACAGCTCAGTGGGAGAATAAATGTATCTCGCTGTCTGCCCTCTCCGTGGCCCGGGCCATGACAGCTCGGCGGGAGAATGAATGTATCTCGCTGTCTGTCCTCTCCGTGGCCCCCCTCCCCCGGATCATGACAGCTCAGTGGGAGAATGAATGTATCTTGCTGTCTGTCCTCTCCGTGGCTGTCTGTCCTCTCCGTGGCTGTCTGTCCTCTCCGTGGCTGTCTGTCCTCTCCGTGGCTGTCTGTCCTCTCCGTGGCGGTCTGTCCTCTCCGTGGCGGTCTGTCCTCTCCGTGCCTGTCTGTCCTCTCCGTGGCTGTCTGTCCTCTCCGTGGCTGTCTGTCCTCTCCATGGCTGTCTGTCCTCTCCGTGGCCCGGATGTGGGGAAGTATTTCAAGGGGGTTTTCTCTTGCTGATCATACTCTGCCAACCCATCCTTGGCCAGCGTGGCAGAAAATTGCTGAATCTCCCTTCAATGGCACCAGATAACCTGTGGTCATAGGGAGGAAGGCTGAAGTCCAACAATGGGCATACAATGACTGAAATAAAATTAAAATAAAAAAGAGTTCGGAAAGATAACTCGAAGATTTGCTTTATGGCAGCTCAACATGATGTAAATGTTTCGTTCATTTATTCACTAATTCATTCATTCTGTATCAATTCTTTCAGTCATTTGTTCCTTCGTTGTATTCCATTACTTATCTATATATTTTTTTACTGATTTATTTATTTGTTTATTAATTTATTTACTTTTTGTGTGATTCTTCATGAATTTATTTTTCTGTTTATGTATTTATGTTCAGTTCATGTATTTTTTTCCATCTTTTATGCAATTATCGATTTATTCATTAATTTATTTGTTAGTATTTTTTAATCCAATCCACTGTCCTGATAACATACTCCTTTTGCAGGTCTGGAGCAGAGTCTAGTTGATAACATACTCCTTTTACAGGTCTAGAGCAGAGTCTAGTTGATCTCATTCACAAGCTGCAGTCCGAGTTTCCCGGAGATGTCGGAATCTTTGCTGTGTTTTTCCTCAATCATATGAGACTGAAGCCAGGAGATGCTATGTTCCTGTGCGCTAACCTCCCACATGCATATCTATCAGGAGGTGAGATGCTTTATTAATGACTTGAATTTACCCGATTCATGCATTGATCAGTTGTTTTTTTCTCATATGATGCCTTCACCTGTTGGTAGTGTGAAGCGATAGCCTAGTGGATAGCGTACTGGGCGTTGGACCCGGAGTCCCGGGCTCGATTCTCAGTTCAAACAAAACTTTGTGTTCCGCGACACCCTCGTCGGTTTCGGATTCCTAAGTTAAACAAAGGAAGCCCATAGAGTTACCTTCTCTATGGGGCACATGGGTGCAAGCAGAAAGTCTCCTAATGGCGCACTCTGGGAAACGCTGAGCCTAGGTTTTCTGCATCACTCCTGACAGCTGTTCTGTCATGGAGATGCGAAGAAGACCATGATGATGAGCTGCCGAGTCAACTACCTGTTCGTATCTCATTAAGAGGCAATTTGCGTTTATTTTCACCTAGGTTTCATCTGAAAAGGTCCCAGCGTGACCAGGGTTCAACCCTAGGGTCCCATGGTCACGAGCCCAGCGCTCGATCACTGAGCTTTCCCACATTCCAACCGAGATACCTGTTGTGTTGCAGATTGTATAGAATGCATGGCGCAGTCAGATAATGTCGTCAGGGCCGGACTAACTCCTAAGTTCAAGGATGTCGATACATTAGTGGCCATGTTAGATTACACGCCTCGCTCAATGCAGGTAAAAAGCTTTCCATGGGTCAGCGGATTAATTGAATCTTTTTTTAGTCAAGAGAGCGTAAACCAGAATGCAGTAAATGGCAGCAACCGCCATTGAAACATTTATTACCATTCAATGACGGTCACGCTTTTGAAGCTTTTGTGTAAATAATTTGAATGACTCTGACTGAAACCACTCTGTATCCGCAAATATGAATGAGTAAAAAATAATGTTACCTGGTTCCTCTGTTACCAGGACAGCTATTGAACTACTTCCATAATTCATTATGTGAGAGAGTTTTCGAGGTCCAATGTTGGACTGCGCAATGTTTTGAGAGTCTCTGGGCTTCCCAAAGCCACTAGCAATTAGTTTATGTAATGTTCAAACTCTGCAAACTCTGTGAAAAGACCTCTAGTCTAGTTTAAACTGTACTGGAGGTCGCTTCAGATTCAGTTGAGACAGTCGTTAAAACCATGGTGGGCGGAGTCAAACTTTTTGTACCCTTTCGAAAAGTTTTTGACTTAGCAAACTAGCGATGTTTGTCTCTACCACTTACAGGCCGGCATTCGCGATGCCTCATGGCTAGAGAGATGAGATTTCTGTGGTTACTTGTTACTGTTAGTCAGTTTATAGGTAATACTTACCAATGACAGTTTGTACAGAATAGCCCTTGATAACGCCGAGCGATTGTTATACCCGGTGCCACGCTAAGCGAGATCAATCGGCGGCCATGATGACTCCACATTATTTTATTCATATTTTATACTCATCAAAAATTCACAAAAGATGGCTTATACCCTGAATACATTGTACATTGAGTGACTTTTCGGAAAAATTGCTAAAACAAAAATGATCTTCGTTTTCTATTTAGATCATATAAGTCAATATAGTGAATCAGCACCTTGACTGCCGCGTCCGTGTTTAGATAGGAACGAAACCGACAGGAACCGCTAGGCTCCGCCCACCATCATGTTGTGTATTACCTTATCAGACACTTGAGGTAGCAGGTTTTGAGCAAGATCTACTAAGACATGAGATCAAAGGAACATTATGAGATCGTGTCTTTCAGTTTACTTACACTTTAAACCATCCATATAAAATAAAACTTCCCAAATCAAAGGTACCTAGAGAAATATTCTATAGGCAATAAGCGAAATTTACTGTGTGATCTTGTTTTTCAGGAGAACTTGATGTCATACACTAAACATGAGACCGACAGTTGTGTAGACATGTTCAACCCACCGGTACCAGATTTCGCTTTGCATAGCATAAAGGTAAATGATGACAAAATAAGTTTTCAGATGCTCGTCTGAACCAGCCACCTGACCGCGTTAAATCGATGATAACGCCGGACTAGCTGTTTGATTTGCTACCGTATTTGTTCAGTGGATGAAATAACGGGCATCGTTCCATAATGTGGGCAGCGGTTTGTGGTCCCTGTCTGCACTGGCTGAGCTCTGTTTGAAACCGCCCCATTTGTTTTCTTACTGAAGGCGAACTCATTGAATGGAGTAAAAGACATGTGTGTTTTGCAGGTGAAAGCCGAGGCTAACTACTCTTTCACTAAAGAGGATAGCGCCAGCATCATTCTGATTACATCTGGTAAAGGCCAGCTCGCAGAAGTCGGGCAACTACTATCGGGGCACGTTATATTTATTCCAGCCAATGAGACGCCGTCTATGAAAGTAGAAGAGGATATAACTATTTATAGAGCCCTCTGTATGCAATAAACCTATAAAGCCCTTCGTATATAGATCCCACGATAGGTCTGAAGCTTGTTCTATAGTCTGACAAAATGATGTTGTCAACTAGACTGTGCTCATTTTTCCATTTCATATGAACAAAATATTATGCGTGGATGATGCTTAGAGCCTACAAATGCCTCTTTGACCCTTTGATATTGGATTCCTAAATTGTGATAAGATAGACTACATTATGTGAATGCTGATTTTGAACTTTTCAGCAGCAGTGTGTTAACTAACGCTTTTGCCAAGCTATTTTCATAAACCTTTTCTTTTACGTTTTGAATGCAAACAGTATTCAATAACAAGTCATTAACATTATACAATTCTGCTGGTTCGTAACGTAACGTAAACTAAACACGAACATCCACATTGGCAACGTGTTAAATAACACCTGGAAGGTGTAGCAGTAAGGGGGCATTCACAATGTATGAATGAACAAGAAAACAGTTGTTATGAACAGTTACAACCAACACAGAGATCATATGTAACATCATCATACCTAAAACTATTCAGTACTAATAGTTCACGGGGACATGTTATGACATTATCATATTTGTGTACATTGTACATATATGAATGGTGTACCATTGCACACTCTGCTATTGTCAGTCGGTCACATGAGTTTCTGATGCTAAGTTGATAAGTGGTAGTTTGTCGACTGTACATTACAATGATCCAGTAGTTGGCAATAACCCCTTCAAGCGATCGACCAAGAAAGCGCGTATAGAACCGTAACGAATGTTGATCGAATATTTAAGGGGGGGGGGGCCTCTCGGATGTTCTGTGTATATCAGGCACCCACTAGATATTAGAGGAAGTTTATGTCAGCTTGGGCATGTTTTATGTCTATGAAGGTAAAGTAACGGGAGTCCCTTAGCCAATGGTCATGCACAGAAGAGAGCCCACTTGTACCAGCAGTAACAGTGTAACTGAGGTGAGGCAACACTCCTCTTCCTCACCACCTTCATCTACCCTGGCTCTGTTGAACGTCGGCTACCCATTTCCTGCTGGGTGAACAGCGACAGGTAATGTCTATAAGTAGCCTTAGTTATCATCAATCCCCTTCCTCCTTCACTTCTGACTGCTGATCTCGTGCCGTTTGTCTGCTGGATTGTCTACTAGATGGTGCTGACCCTGGCAAGGATGGTAAGCGAAACTCCGGCTCATTCACCGGTGTTGAAGATTCAGATCCGTTAGTGACAGTGCCGAGCATTTCAGTATTATTGGCCGGACTTGACTTTTCTAATGTCTCAGTCTGATCAGCTTTGAGTTCGGCATGAGTCTCTGGTTTGGTTAGTGAGTTTGTTACAGGTTCGGGTACCGAATCACCGACTTCAGAACCGGTTAGGCTATGATAGTTCGAATCCGTTTCCTCTTTCGAAGAGGCTATACTATTGCTGGTCTGTCTGCGTTTTATTCTGTCATTCGAAGGTCTCATCGCGAGCGTGATTTTATGCCGAGTACAGGTTTTAGTATGGAGTCCTTTAGGATATTCCAGACGTGGGTTACGGGCGGGAAGCTTTTTATTCTGAGTTTTGTTCACTATGATGTTGCCAGTGCGTGTGGGACTTGGTGAAGTGCCATTATGGCTCACTGGAGGATGGATTACAGACCCTACAGCAAGATAACGAGAATGTTATATTCAATAATTCAACCACCTTTAGTCCTACGCATACTGTGATATAGCTGGATAGCTCAGTGAAAGAGCGCGTGCCTGGCTCGCGGCTCACTTTTGTTCCAACTGAAAAACCCTCACTATGAGGTGGAGTGTTGGTACTGACCCACTTGATCGTGGACCTCCATGCTAAGGCATAGCTGGTGACAACGCAAATATCTACTAACCCGCCAGCTTCATCATAACGGTGGAGGTGGAGTTGCCATAGAAGAAAAACAATCACTACTGTAAAGTGGGAACTTAAACTTGATGAGCGCCTTCTAAATATTTATCTCTGACATTTCTACATAGACCTAATAATACTGACTCTTGTTCTAGAGTGGTAGGAGACTAGGAGCTAGGAATCACGTGAGGAGCCCAGGACCACAGTGGGAGCCCAATATGGCCAGGGCTTGAACGCAGGATCTTTCGATCTTAGGGCTGCAACTTTAGCCACTTTATACAGCCGAACCGATTCACCGTGAACATCAAATGCGGTGTCCTAGCGCGAGCCAGAGCGGATAGCACAATATCAATGCCGTGCTATCCGCCCTGGCTCGTGCTAGGATACCGCCTTTGGTGTTTAACTTGAGCCGAGTCAACGTTTTAATGGAATCAGCTAAAAACTTGCAAAAAGGAAGGACAACAGGCTATTTCTGGGGACAGCGTAGAAAGCATGATTTTGGATCTGCTCCAAATAAATCACTAGAAAGGGAATTGTTTGACTATGTTCGACAAAGACCATTTAACATTGCTTTCGATGATTTTCTTCCTTAAAACATGTAGTGTGAGCTTTTCAATCAGTGTATAGTTTAGGATTGAAGGCTTGAAGTGTCTGATAACTTATTTTTATTTTGTCAATGATTTTCTTCCTTATAATATCTACCCGTCATAGTGTAGCGTTTAAGATGGAGAACCCTCTGATTGGGAGTTTCTGATAAGGTTTATATTTCTATCCATTAAGCAATAAATGATTGGTGTGTGGCCTAACGCAATACAAATCAATGGACCCGGATCTGTACAGTTTCAGTAGTCGAAAGTTTTAATTTATCTTATCGCAAAATCCAAATTGCCCTACCGAGTCGTAAATAGGTAATGACTTTATATCAGTGTTGATAGTATTGCAACTTTATACCTCAGCATGATTAGCCCCTCGGAGCCTCAAAAGGGGAGACTTTGCAAATCAATGGTTAGTGCGTTCATCTCTGATGCTGAAGTACCCCAGTTTAAGACCGCTTATCCGTGGAACTTTTAAAAAGCTTCCTCCGCTTAGTTTCAAACTCACCATCATCTCATTACCTATCTCACATGCAAAATCAACAGATTTCTTCTTGGCAGATTTTCTTGCTGAAGGATTGGAATTAAAGCATACCATGTGTCGAGGGTTAGTCTTAGATTCTGGCAATGGCATTTATTTAGTTGTTGGTGCGCGGGACCAACATCGGCAACATCTCTAGCTATGCAACATAGCCTATGGTTTGGTTAGGGTACATTGCTCATGATTGAAAATTTTATGATTTAATCCCACTGCATGTGACCATGAGCTTCTCAACTAATATCTAGCTTCTGCTATACACTAGAACAAGCCTCTGGTGAGTGAGAGGTCCTTTAGTGAGAGGTCCTCCAAGCATTAACTAGATAGCTAGATCGATGACCTTCATCTACCTTTGCATATCCTGTTGCGATCGCGGGTCTGTCTCTCTGCTGGTTTCTCGCCACTGTTCTCTTGGTGAATAAGACCCAGATCTCTGACTGCCTGAGGGGTGCTGCGAGGTATTGGTGGCCGATCCAACCGAACTGCGGGTCGATGAGAGGCCTCCTGACGAGACAATCTACAAACAAAAGGTCACAAATTCACTAGTCACCGCATCATACAGCGAACCATCACATCTTTGTGTCACTAAGTTGTTTACAGATGGTCACTATTTTAGTTTGACCTGCTTTTATGCCACGCTTTTATGTTTCTAAGCCACCATGACACTGTAACGCCATGTAGTTACGATGTTATGTCACCACCGGCATACAGTCGTAAGGTTACCCCTCATATCTTTGAGTTACCAGGTCTATGATTGCATTTATTCCCCCCCCCCACCTTTATTCGTCACATAACAGGGTGTTCATGGTTTTGAGTCACATCGTTATTTTTAAAATTCAGCATAGTTTTTCTTGCAGTTGTCCGAACCTTAGTTTGTCATGCCTCTATGCTATATGCTATAGTGCTGCACTATCAACATAACACCATATGACATCATAATCCTATGACGCCGTTGTCATGATGTAATAATGCCATGATGTCATGACATCATGATGCCATCTCAGGAAGTATAAGCCTATCTCTGAGCGAGAGTCCTATATACCCAGTGTCAGTATGGTACATGCTTCACCAAGCAATGAAACATTATAGCTGAATGGATAATGTTTAGATGTCTGGTTTCCAATTAAGAGAAACATTTTAAGTCAACTGAATAAAAACATAGCTTCTTTGAGTTCATGTTGGTGTAAGAGGGTTAAATTGGGGTGAGGAACCACGCTTGCGATGCCATAGGCTATATATTTATAGCTATATTCAATGTTGCTATGCCCTCTGGTAATGACAATCCAATTCATTAATATTGGCACACTTTAGAGTTTAGACTATGAGTGTTGCATCATGAAATTCAATCTAACTAGGCTTGTTTGAGGATAAAGTGCATTTTACCCATTGCACAGCCATCTCAATGAAGGACTTATATCCACAAAGGTTTCTTGGGGCTGTCCAGAGTTCATTACACAGAGGACCACTACTTAACATAGAACGCGCTCACCCAGGAAGAAAATACTTTACCAGTTGAATAAAAGTTATATAATATTTAACGTTGCCAAAGGAACCGGCTTTTAAAGTTAGTTTTCTGTAGAGTCGCTTAAGTTATAAAATCACTATTTATAGACTAAAGCCAGAATTTGATTGACCCAATACACTACAGTTTGGCTTCGTTTTGATACTTGTTTGAGGTCTTCACCATCATGTGTAAGTTGCCTGGCTAGGTACTTCACCCATTGCACCATCAGCGGGCCAGTATCAACGCTCCACCCCAAAGTGAGGCTTGTCCTTTCGAGCTAGTACTGATACGAGGACCTCACGCTCACAGCGGGTGCCCGCCATGACAGGGGCTTGAACTCGGGTTCTCATGGTTGCGAGTCCAGGGTTGCATCACTGTGATATCCCACCCTCCAGCTATCCCAAAAATCAGATGCGTACACCATGCGTGCGTGCGTACACCATGCGAATCTACCTACTTCTTTTTGGTTTCCTTCGTCTGCCTAAGAGACTGAAGAACCTCAGTAGCCGACATGGTAGTTGTCATCTCCCGAGCTTCACCATCACTGCATCTGCTTATTCGTATCGGCTCGAAATACAGATTTCCATTATAGCCTTTCCATGCCTGTAAAAGAATCAGGTGGCTGCAATCAGAAAGAAAAATATTTCAGGTTTCATCGCGTGGAATTTGGAAAAAAACTCCGCATTAATCTTGCACACCATTGACACTATTTCAGGGCCATTTTACATTTAGGGGTACGGAAATGCAGCTCGAAAAGCTCTGTATAGTACAGCACCATGCATGCAAGCCAAATTTAAGTGAAAATTAGGGGCTTTAGGCACAAAAACTTAACTTTCGCAGGCTTTTTCTACATGAAGGAAAAATGGCAGAAACATACCGTTACTCATCATTCCTTCTACGGGTTTCCAGAGAAAAGGTTGAAAGAGAGATTTGTAATTAGATTTATTGGCTAATAATAAACTCATACTATTCAATGGAAACCCAATTGCATGCACCCATTTGCACTGGGTGCATAAAAACTTTCATTGCACCATTTTGTACATGTGAAAAATGCATTATATATGTGCTGCACTAGGCGATTGCTGTCAGTTACAGTGAATACATATAATTAGATATACATACTACCTTCAAGTCCTTCTCACTGCGACCAACAAACTTAGACACCACAATATTCTTTGCCATCGAAAAAACTAGTATTAATCCAATAGCTAAGCGGCGTACATGTATACAATCCTATATACGCCTTGCACTCCTACTGATTGATATCAACCTAGTAACTCATATTCGATACGCACCGGGTAAAATACACATATTCTTATTGTTACGACTCTGTCAACTGTGAAAGACTTTTCACTCACAGGGGGTTGGCTTTCATAAAAGCTTATTAATTAATCTCTCATATCCCATTGTGCCATTGAACTGCTACTTGAAATGCTGTTGCCAATTTAGATCAGAGCATTTTGAACAATACAAAAGGTGTTCACCGGAGCTGACATCCATTCTTCGGCTGAAATGCCCATATTGGATAAAAAATTAATACATGTATCCTATTATGTGGTAACAACATTTATCTGTAATTATACATTGACTGCTCCATTAAAGAAATTCTGTGTCTCCAGGACAAAACAGCTGTCAGGAGTGGTGCAG
>Ga0224511_10004883_pt1 | contig 10328 bp, 5 predicted proteins | sample SF_May12_sed_USG_2_FD_169988 | JGI IMG/M metagenome (GOLD analysis project Ga0224511, IMG submission 169988) | Sediment microbial communities from San Francisco Bay, California, United States - SF_May12_sed_USGS_8_1 | ecosystem: Environmental > Aquatic > Marine > Sediment | place: USA... | reverse complement strand
GGTATACACAATGATACATTATGAAACAAAATGCTTATTATTCAAAACAAACCTCAACCATTTGAACCTATTGAAATACCGACACACACGGCACAAAGTGTTCAAATATCATCTTTAGAGTAAATGTAGATAACCAAAGCTTTTATGTACAATAACATTATTGTTCGACGTTTATACTGGATATCATTTGCGGTGTTATCACATTTGTATCGGAATAAGCTTGTTTATTTTTTTGCAATTTAGTTATACATCATTCATCGGCTGCTGTAAGTTTTCTGTCAAATCAAATTGCTATTTATTTCGACAAGCACTTGTCTGGGTAATAAAAGAAATATTTGAAGCGTTTAAATTCGCCAATGTCTGCGAACCGTTAGACGTATCCTGATTGTGTTACAGTCGGACTGAGAGGGTGTATATCGATATTCCCCGGGTGTTCCTCTCCTACGTATCTGTAGACAGTATTTGGCATATCACTATATTGCTAGACTGTGTCTTAGTTTTAACGCACTAATTTGAATTTAGATTTATATTAATCGTATACATTCATTGTATTTTGTGTCTAGCTTTTTTTCTATTCTCAGACGTTTAAAGACAAAAAAAGAACACTTTTATGTGAAACAGAATAACATGTATGTAAATAAACAAGATATTATTCAACGTGCAAGTCACACGCTGGTTGGTTATCCATGCCCTTCCAAACTGGTATACACTCACATACAAACCAGACCCAGTCGCATTATTGCACGAACATCAAAACACAGTCTCCGTGACGTGAAATTTCATCATAAAGTATACTTTATAACGTCTGTAAGAGGCACCCTTTCACATAAAAGGTTACACCATCCAATGTTTTGCATACATTATTTTGGTATTTCAACCGAAATGACATTAACCTCGCCTTATTAATTCACTAAACCCAAAGATAAAAATCAAAACAGTTATTACACATATAGATATTATATTACGGTGTTACATGTCTGGTTTCTACACCCAACTTTTTATCCCCAAAAGTTCCTGTCCCAGAGCCGCCATAGCAAAAACATAATCTGCTGCCCAACCGACTAACACACCAAACACTTATTTTATCAATCGCCATACATTTAAGCCCGTTATAGACAAAATGACTTTGAGACATTTTCTTTCTGAAATTATCCTGGCTTTAAAACTGTGGAGTAATGTTATAATGAAAATATGATTGTATATAATAATGTGCAGTATTTTTTTAAGAATTGCAATGTATCTGCTTAGGAACATGCAATTATTATACGTAAGATTTGTGTAAGAGTTATTAATTAAATATTTGTATTATTCAACAACATCGCACATTTAAAAACATTTAAATCAAGGTTGATTTGAAATCGGAATTGTAGCCTAAGGCTACATTATCTGAAATATCCTGTTATGTCGGCATTTAATATCTGATTTTGGCATACATTAGATTTTATTTAGCTTGCAAAGGCGATCGTAAATTTGGTGCCATTGGAATTAAGATCAATTCGTTTTGTTGAGATATTAGGATTCAACATCGCAGAAGGGAATATTACTCTCTACTAAGCACAAATTAACATTTATATCATCCTAGCATACCTTATGGTTTTAGGCTTTATTACTGGTGCTGTTAGTGTTAGAAATGTCATACCGGACTTGTTTATGAATCCTGTTTACATACTTGGAAGAATGCTTTTATAAAGGATCGCTTAATGCAATTCGTAACTCCTTTCTATCTGCTACAAGTGTATCACGTTGATAGACTGCACATGACAACTGAAGCTGTTAGTATAGACCCAGATTTAAATATTGTTTTTGTGTGTTGCCTGTCGTGCCGGCCTTTTGATGCTTTTGTGTACCTTTTTGTCACTTTGTCCCAAAACTTGACTCTGTCTACACATTCTATAATTGTGTTTGTTGCTTGGCTCATTTTTGCAATGTTTTGTATTAAAATATAAACACTACACACACATTAGCTATTCAACTCAAATATGTATAAAATATGTTCAAAGATAGAATGCTGTAAACAATGTAGATATTATGTCAAGTTTAAGGGCACCATGACAAAATGGCCAGTATAAAAACCAACGCACTGAACGACACAAAAACACGTAGAACACCATGACGCAACAGACTTTCAGAAAAAACATTTTTGTGTGTTTTTCAAAGTCAGCTTTAGCCAAAACATTTCCAGCACATTCTTTATGTCTCTTTTGAATGTTCTTTTAATTGTATCTGATTCGTCTAAATAATTTATATATAATATTTTGCACAGAAACAAAATGAACATGAAATATAACACTTAACTAATAACTATTTCTACCAATTCTGATTTGCCATGAGCGCATCTGTACGTGCAAGAACACTGTGCAACAGGTGTGCTGTTTGATACGTGAGCACATTTAAATCGCTCTCGGGGTGATGTTACAGATCATTGAATAGCAGACAACAATAGCCCACATGCATCTCTAGTTGTATGAGCCTATCGACATTTATGTAACAATATTTCAAATGTATGACAGAATTTTAAATGTTTGTTGTCGATATAATGTGTTGTTTTAACTACATGTATGTATGTGTTTAATTTGAATTTATTCCATCGACAGTGTTCTTTATTGATGGGGTTAAATTTAAATTATATATCAATGCTTACAAATCATACTTAGACACGCATAACTTTCATCTGCATTTGAAATCCAGAATGTGTTTATTTTAGTTAGTAAATATTATTATTTAAGAGATATGTATATGTAAATTTTAATTAAAAATAATGTTTTGTCTCGCCTTTTTAAAGTCGATTTTCCATGTAAGTTTGCCTTGGTTAATGCAAAAAATAATTTAAAAACAAACAAACAAACAAACAAACAAACAAACAAACAAACAAACAAACAAACAAACAAACAAACATTTAATACCTCATATCCTAAATGATATATAAACTTTTCAAAAGTTAAAATTATTTTTATTTCATTTACTACATGTAATAATGCTCAATTTAATTGAAAGAAATATATCAATTATAGTTGCTAATAAAATAAACAATAATAATACAATCAACTGTTTACACCTATAGATTTAAGGTACTTTTAATTAATCTTGGACATTCACAATACGGTCTTATATTTATGACAAATATTATGAGTATACAGACATAAAACCCTTGTCAGAGCCGGGAATAGAACCCGGGACCTCTGGAACAGCAGTCTGGTGCGTTAACTGGACTTATCGATTGAAGTCAAGCTTTTTAACTGTTTCAATGTAATTTGACAAAACAGAAACAAACAAATCAAAATTTGCGAGCCACACCTTTTTCAACAATATTTTAGCATGCATGAGTAACTTTATTTGACAGTTTCATATATTAACAAGAGTCGGATTCATTGCTTAAGAATGGTTAAAAAGTTAAATGTAAACAATTCTGCTCAAAACAAACAGTCATAACGACTTTAGTTGCCCTTGGAAAAGCTCAATTTATAGTTTGTGAAACACAATGCACGCTTCGTTTTAACATTCACAAAATGAAAGGTTAAGGCGCCTTCTAATCAAATGTCAAAGAAACACAATGGTAAAGTAAGTCGGTTTTGCAATCTGGCTTTTTCTGCATTTAACCATTAACTTTCTTACAAAGTGATATGAACCTGCTTGATGATAATAAAATTATTCTTTTTTTTTAAACAAATATTTTATTTCAAAGACCTTATCGATATTTTATTTCTCTTTGTAAACAACAACAACAACAACAACAACAACACCAACAACAACAAAGCAACAACAACAACAACAACAACAACAACAACAACAACAACAACAACATAAATCGCATTATCCAAGATGATAAAAATAAAATAATGTCTTCTTCGAAAAGTGCGCTGCACGAAGCACTTGAATAATGGGTAGGGTGAACATATCTAAGTACTAGAACATGCAGTTACCTTGACAGCACAGCTGGACAGATAAACTGGAATGTATTTACTATTTACTTTATTGCAAGTAAAAGCTATGACAACGATTTACTGATAGCATCAACCAGTGTTCTATATCAACGATAGAGAGCCTGGTATCAACTGGTGCATTGGAGTAAAATGAATTAATTATATATCTATCAATATATGTTGTTATCAGTTTAAAATAATAAAAACAAATCTTATTTCGACAAACTCTGCATATGCACTGATAATTAAATAGTAACATTATTGGTATAATAAGTTGTGTGCTGATTGTGAAATGAAAACTTGCATATAAATATTAAAAAATAAAATAAACGAAAGTAGCAACAATTTTTTATTCCTTCTCAGGCTTCGGACACATGCTGCGGGTGATTATGTCAGTTTGGAGAATTTCCAGATTATTTTCTTTTACTAGAAGAAATACTTTTTATACGTAGAATATTGAAATTTTGATGATGACATAAAACATGCATTCAGAAATATCAATATCATATATGTATGATCCGAGGCCTCCCTAAAAGGACATCGTTATATTATTTTATTTAGTAACAAAATGTAACACACACCTCCTAAAGCAATTAGGAGCCAATTTTCTTATTAGGACAAGTAATGCTATTTTATAGGTAAATGTAATACTAAACTGCTGTCATGTACTAGAACAAACGTCGATGTTCTATTATTATGATTTGTATGCAGTTATTTTTGAAAACTGTAATTAATTTTTGATAAATGGTTGACATATATTGTTATGCACTATTTATGTGATGCCACTCAATAATGTCAGTGCGATGTGTTTTAGTTTTTGCTCATTATATCAGGAGAATAACTATCGTTTTGTCGTTATGTATCATAAAGTATTAACAATATTTCATGAATAAAAGATAACAAATTGCTATAAATTTGCAAAATGGCAAACATGAAACCGTGTGCAGCTTTTGTAAATTAAAAAAATGAATCTCAACATTTTGAATTATTTAGAGTTGTCTGCTTTAAGGTCTTAGCATTTTATCAATATAATATATTGCTGAACCTCAAGTGAAAATAATGAAACTTCGGTTTATTATTTAAGTGATGGATTCCATGCAGTTATCCAACTTGAAAAGGTAGAAGTAAAATAAATATTGACGACATAGAGAGTGAACATATTAAAATGTGGTAGTATATCAGATATCGACAGTGTTATTTGTTCTCAGAATAATCGAATAATTCCACTGTTTTTAACAAATAGCAAAATCGAAATAGACTATTTTACATTACAACATGCAATGCAGCAATTTGAGCATACATGTATGTATTTATCTTTCTACAGATACCACTTATCGCTGTTACAATATGAGAAACTGCCAAAAAATGCAATAATAAGTACATGTTGAAATATAAAAGGAAGAACATGACTTGAAGGCATTACGTGAAAACATTTATAATTTAGCTTAACTACGACGGGTAGATAAAGTTGACTGTCTGGTCGATAGGTAACGTATCAGACTGTGGTGTCAGACGTCCCATGATTTGTGTCTGATAAAGAATTTTAAGATTGCTTTTGTATTTGCTGCTGTTGCACTTTACTGTTTAGGTCCAAAAAACAGAAGTTGTCTTGAACTGTATTCGTTTCTTTTGTAATCCTATTTCTTGTAGTATACTTAAAGCAGCTGACCTCCAGATGCTCAAACAAATAAAAAAATAAAAAATAATAAAATTAACGGTAAATACTCGTCAAGTTATGTTCAGTGGAAAAATCTATTATTACTGCCCCTTAATTAAAGTGAGAAAGTTGACAAAATCGTTGGTAAAACATCGTTTTTCTTTGCATAATCTACTGCGTTATTAACGCAGTAGCCGTTTTGTACAGTAGGAATATCCCGATGACAGAAAAGCAGATTGTCTGTTTTCAAAGCAAAAAAGTGAAAATATGTAGGTTTTACCGTTATTTTCATTTCTAACATCTATTATATGTATTTGAAGAGATTTTTTTTAAATATTTGATTTTCTAGTATATTCTGGAGGTCAGCTGCTTTAACATTCCGCCAAATTTGTGACCACTTATAAGAGTATCAAGATATAAAGGGATATCATCTTTAAGTTGTTATTTTTTAATGCCAAATAATGAATTTATTCTCGCACCTTTCCATGATAAATACGTATTATCTGTACCATTACAATAAAATACCCACTTATAAGTGGTTTCTTTTAATTTGGTTGATATTATAATCAATAAATTCAGCACATTTAACAATTATAATTTTTAAACGTTAACACCACATAAAAAATAAAATAAACAATACACAAATCGAAGGAAAGATCTGCTCACCCTTGAAAATAGTTTATAATTCCAACGCATTTAAAGACCGATACACAACACAATATGTATCAAGCACAAAATGCAATAAGGTGATGGCAAAGTTTTATATAAATTATACTATGATCCTATGAAATATCGTTGTTAAACGGGTGGCCCAGGTATTACTTGTTTTGTTTCATGTTGTTAAAATACAGGTTTATGTTGCCATTAAATTATATATCAATCATCATTTATTTTACTTTTTCTGCCAAACTAACTGCTATTAATGTCGACAAGCACTTATCTGGGTAATACAAGAAATGGTAAAATGTTCGAGACGCACACTAATCGTTCATGGCATTTCTTACCGGTTTACACACATGCTCGAGTCAAGGTAAGATGCACTCGCATTATTCTACCCGCAGAACAAAGTATGTTGGTATTTTTATTTTATAGGGCATAGGGCAACTTGCCTTATTATTGCAATACCAAACATATTCGGTTAAACATAACAGTAAATTACAGCATGTGTACTTACTGGTTTCTGTAACACCACCCGGCTTTTTGACTCTTGGCAACAGTTTAATCAGTGCTTTCTATATTACAAAACCCGCCTTTTTGACTCTTGGTAACAGTTTAATCAGTGCTTTCTATATTACAAAACCCGACTTTTTGACTCTTGGCAACAGTTTAATCAGTGCTTTCTATATAACAAAACCCGACTTTTTGACTCTTGGCAACAGTGAAATCAGTGCTTTCTATATTACAAAACCCGACTTTTTGACTCTTGGTAACAGTTTAATCACTGCTTTCTATATTACAAAACCCGACTTTTTGACTCTTGGCAACAGTGTAATCACTGCTTTCTATATTACAAAACCCGACTTTTTGACTCTTGGCAACAGTGAAATCAGTGCTTTCTATATTACAAAACCCGGCTTTTTGACTCTTGGCAACAGTGTAATCACTGTTTTCTATATTACAAAACCCGACTTTTTGACTCTTGGCAACAGTGAAATCACTGCTTTCTATATTACAAAACCTGGCTTTTTGACTCTTGGCAACAGTGTAATCACTGCTTTCTATATTACAAAACCCGACTTTTTGACTCTTGGCAACAGTGAAATCACTGCTTTCTATATTACAAAACCTGGCTTTTTGACTCTTGGCAACAGTGTAATCACTGCTTTCTATATTACAAAACCCGACTTTTTGACTCTTGGCAACAGTGAAATCACTGCTTTCTATATTACAAACCCGGCTTTTTGAACCTAGGCAACAGTGTTACCATGGCAAAAAGTACACAGGGTTTGTGAAAACGTCTCTTTGTGCTACATGGAGGTTGATCACGTTCCCTATACGAAATATCTTTGAACCATAAGATTAATCAAGTTTTCAATTTTATGACGTACCAATATGTATATCGGATTGCATGACTGTCCTAGATGATAATGTTTACATGTAGTTTTCTTAAAATTACCATGTTTTCATTTCCGCGGATTAGTGTAAATATTTACTTTCAACAAGCATTTTGATAAGGATAACGATTGCGCTGATGAGCCTCTAATTACAATCCTCATCACTGGCGTAGGCTTTTCATAAAATTCTACATTGTGAACTTTTTATTATTTAAAACGAAAACTCGACGTACCTAATGAAGTAGATAGTCACATGTGTTGCCAAGTGAATTTATATTTCGCTAACGATAGACGAGTGTTTATTCTTGTAAATAAAAGAATAAACATTGATTTCAAGACACATTTCCAACGGAATCCTGCCTTCTGTTTGACATTCTTTTTCATTTCTTTAAGTTAAAATAACAGTTTTCTTAAGCAAATACTGCACAAATAAAAAAACTTACTTTTTTCAACATAATCTGAAGCTAAAACACGTAATAATTATTTTCTTTTCCTCCATTTCTGTAAAAAAGCTGTAGAAAAACACTCAAACTTGTTTCAATTTTGCAACGCTAGCGCGCTTCATGGATTTGCCAGTTTTATCATTGCATTCATGATCCCATCAACGCAACCAGAATGAAATTCAATCCTTAAGTGTAGGAGTATGTAAGACATGAACTAATGTACGTAAAATAAAAAAAACAATGGTTCTGGATTGAAAACGTAATTTTGTGAACGTTTTATAAGACTTTCGTTTTACTGACTGAACTATGCTAGTGAGAAACATGTGCATGTAAAGGCCTTTTAAAAACCGTCAACGTGTGTTATGGTCTGTTTCTGAAATATTATGTTTTTTCCTGCTACAGACCCTGTTAGGTTTGCAACAGGTAAATGTTACCTTATTTATGCAAACAACAATTACCATACCTTGTCTGAGGAGGAAATAGAAATCTCGACCAAGCACAAAATAACATTTGCATAACCCTAGCATACCATAAAGTTTTATCCTCTATTATTGATGTCCAAAATGTTAGAAATGACATACCGAAATAGTTTATGAATCCTATTTACATACTTAGAAAATGCTTTTTGAAACGAAGCTTTAATGCAATTCGTAGTTCGTATTCAACCACCACGTGTTAATAAATACCTTCATAAACTACACATGACATTCCAAGCAGTTAATATAGACCCAGATTTAAATATTTGATTGCTTTGTTTAGTTTTTAATGCAAGATGTTAAATGTGAATACTCCCAATACATTGGGTAATATTTTCACGATCGACGTCGGTCAAACCGTTTAGTCTATTAATAATCTGAATGTTCTTTTCATTTTGTCTAATACATATAAGCAATAAACATGTATGCGTACACTATTTGTCATAAAAATGAACATTGAAATTAACACTTGTACTATTTCTACCAGGTCTGATTTGCCATGAGCGCATCTGTACATGCAAGAACAATGTGCAACAGGTGTGCTGTTTGATACATGTACGTGGGCACATTTAAATCGCTCTCGGGGTGATGTCACAACTCACAAGTCTTTGAACATCAGATAAAAGTAGCCGATATTTTATTAGTTTTATGAGTTGTCGATATTTGTGTACTTATAGTTAAAACTGTTAACTGTATTAATAAAATAAATGATATATTACAGTTTTTAATTTGTTGTTGATACAGTGTTTCATTTAACTATCATGTATACTTGTGCACATATGGAACTAATTTCAACGATTTTTGTATAGATTTCTAGGATACAACGTTTAATTATGAGTAAATATTTTTTATAATACATCTGACAAATATCATCAACGCATGCATGCATTTCAAAATGAATTTTAGAATTTTTTCCTGGAGCACAAAAGAATTTACTACGTCAATTAAAATGGGTTTATTGTCTATATAAATAAGTGAACATGATTAGGTAAAAACACAGAAATTTAAGTAGTGCTGATTGTCTCCGTTTTTTTGTGTTAGATTTTAATTTTATTTTAAGATTAAATAAATGCAAAAAGCCGTATTTATAAGCTTTAACGCCAAAATTATCTTAAACAAAACAATACAGTACAATTAAAAGTATTTCTTACTAAAATGGTTCTTAAACCCACTCTTATAGCTGGCTTTTTGCAATTTACAATAGATATTAAATAAGATTGCTAATACTAAAATCGAACCTGACTTTAGATTTGTTATAAGAAGGAAGGGATCGATGTGTTAGAACACAAAACGTGGGTGAACCAGATAACGGTTTGTTAACTTAAGATACATAGTTTATGTATTTTATCCAAAAGGTGTGTGTGTGATTTTGTATAAAATTAATCTTTAAATTATATAAAAGTCCGAGATCACCTGAATATTCGGACCTTTATTAAAACACGTCTTGCAGTAGTAGAAACTATACAATTTTAAGCAGTTTGGTTCCAAGCTAATAGCAGCTTCTTTTTTCCTTTACTGCCTTTAATGCACGTATCACAAAAGTGACGTTATTAGGCAATCTTTTTGTGCAGACTAAAATAACCAAGTAATATGTGGTTTGTCTATACTGTTTAATGATAATCTGAACATCCTAGAGATCATATCGCTTTGCTATTTATAGTTCAATAAGAACAATAGCGCATTAGCAAACAAAGATTATATCTTCTTTCAAATTTGTGTTGCACGAAGCACTTTAATAATAAACTCGCGGCATTTAAATCAGTAAATATCATTTCATC
>Ga0224511_10004882_pt1 | contig 10329 bp, 6 predicted proteins | sample SF_May12_sed_USG_2_FD_169988 | JGI IMG/M metagenome (GOLD analysis project Ga0224511, IMG submission 169988) | Sediment microbial communities from San Francisco Bay, California, United States - SF_May12_sed_USGS_8_1 | ecosystem: Environmental > Aquatic > Marine > Sediment | place: USA... | reverse complement strand
CTCGTTCTGCGCATCCGTTAGCGTAACCTCTGGATGAAAAAGGAAAAGGTTTCATAACACTCTTCTGAGTGTAATGAACAAATGGTCAAATTTTTATCAGAAATCACTTTTTTCTTCCATGGCATCTTGATTGGTATGGTGAAGCTGTTTGGATAGATCCTATTTCTCCCCGGTTACGGGTTTGAGTGGAACACCACGAGCGGATCGGTATCTACACTCCACCCCGTAATGAAGCTTGTATTCCTTAATTTGAGCTAGGATCACCAGAAACAGTATGGGTATCATGGTACCTAAATAAGGTGGGTCTACCAGCCTGCCCTATTGCGATGCAAGTGTAGACAATGGATTGAATAATTTGTGTAATTCTCTGCAGTTTGTTTTGAAGCAATTACACACATGCAAAAAAGTCAAGATTGTGATGAGCTGGGAGCAGAGTGTAGAAACAATGATGCATTAGAGCATATATAGAGTTATCATTCCCTACACTGTTGTAGGATATTGACAGACAACAACATTATTTGGAAAAGACAAAAATGTTCTCCTTGCCAAAGACAAAAGTACGTATTTAATTTTCAATAGATTCTTTGAATCCAGGGCTCAATACAGTGAATGTGAACAAAGAGCCTACAAAGAGGTACAACGATGGCAAATTCATTCGCCAGAAAGAGTGTATGCCAAATAGAACCATAGAGTTATTCTCTCAAATACTGAGAGTGATTCTATGGATGTATAAAATACATCAGGCCAGGTGATATAATACTAAGCTTATAGCGAGATAGGAGCAATGTGTGGCTGTGAAAAAGTGCATGCAGCTCACAGAGAAGACATACCCTCCTTTTCATCAATAACTGACTCAACAACATCAGGTGATGATGCTTCTGGAGGGGTGGCTACTAAACATATGCATCAACGCAACCGATTATGACAAGGTCTAAAACAAGGTTTGGGTTGACGGACCCACAAGCACCCTGAACTATCAGTTCACCGCCGGAGTGCACTGAGAGAGTTGAGCCTAGCTTGGCAAAGTCAGCTTCCACTATTCTCTTATAGCCCCAAATTCAAACTCCTACCGGAGGTTAGTAGTTAGGGTCACTATAGTAGTTGGTACTTTGCTTCAGTACCAGGATACGAATGTATACATAGAAAAAACTCAAAACTAGTTTCCATTTTATAAACACCCACTTTTCCAACTTAACATAAAGCATTCCTTGTAATGGATATCACATTAGTCAATATGGCTATGAGTTCCATCCTTTGTGTGTAAGATGCACGAATGCAATCCATATAAGAGGATAAGTCCAACACGAGTGAAACCTTTCTTTAGAAATGTGTGGAGGTAAGAAGTAAGATAAGATTGGGAGGCGATATTTACCTGGAGTGACAGGCTTTTCAGGTTCTTCATCCTCCTCCTTCTCTTGAACAACCTCGATTACCTCAGGCTCCTCTGAAAGTGGACAATCGCATTAAAATGATACAAAAACGTATCTAAATTATAAGTATATACACTGATCGACACTGTGTTTGGAGTGAATGTAGAAAGGTTTTGTACGTTCGGGGGACAAATGAACAGCAGGATCGGAAAGCAGCAGTTGCCAAAGTTATTGCCCCCCTTAGTAGTTCATTACATCTTGAAGCGATGATAGTCTAATGGGTAAGGGAAAGATGGTTGACCAACCTGGTAGGGGTGGTGTAGGTACGGGGATGCCTTCGTAGTTGATACCCAGGTCTAGTTTGACCAGAGGTGTGAACGCATATTTATACATCTTGAAATGACGGAAGTACGTATTGATAGCATACTCTGTGATGAGTCTCACTTGGTCTGGCGAAAACAGATCTATGCTGAATGGAGGCCTCTAAAAGCAACATGGAATATGGTTGTTCACTCTATCTGATTTGAAAGTAGTTCGAGCATTTTGACCTAAACATTAGGCATTTTCGGAGAATCTAATGTAGCGTTCATGCGTCAGGTAAAAGCAGGTTCTATATTTTATTTCGATAGCCCTGGCATTAGCCAAATAGACTAAAAACATGCGAACGGGACCTGGTAGCGACAGGGCAATGTGCACTGAATGTTAGCTTGCCCGAAAATGGGTACATGATTACTGATCGGTAGTGACAGCAAGAGAAATCACAGCTATCTGCATCACAAACTCTTGGGCAGAACTTCTTTTCTCTACTATTGGGAGTTCAATCCAGCACAGCTAAGTGCCTGGTTCCAGACCTGAATGGAAAAGGAGGGTGGATGGCAGAAATGGCATCCATTCATCAGACTGGTATCATGGGCGCTTTAGTTTGAGCAGATACACAAGAAACCAACATGTACTTAGAGTTGTGCGCTTTATACCCTGCAATCTTTCTGCAGCAGCATCAGGGGGGATAACCATAGACATATACTATATAGGATGACTTGCATATCAATGGGGGGGGGCATGCAAATCTCTATTGAACCTTTCCTGAGCCCCTGAATTATAATTATGGATTATCACGCTTGTAAATTCACCTTCACGGCATGACATAATACCATGTCACGGAAGAATTTAAATGTCTGTTCAACATTTCCAAATGGCGTCTCCACACAGATATTATGAGTTCTTTTGATAATGGAGAAATATGTTGAGATCTGCTCCTTTGTGAAGTCATTGTCAATGCAGAACTACAAAGACATGATAGAGGTCAGTAATTGGTTGAGTATCTGAAACCTATGCTGGCTAATAACTGGCATGATAACTCACTCAATAATATCAGTCACAAGAGGTTCGCTGGTTGGGCTGAACACAGAGCTGGCGATCATAATTATCTTCAACAAGTGGAGAAGTGAGGAATGAATGGCACACTGGGCTTATAACCAAAGCTCTTCAATTGATTTGAGTCAGTTCTTTCATCAGATTTGGATCGGAAAACCACAGATATAGTGGCACTTTGTGTAGGGCAGTACAGGTACACCATAGGCTAAACAAGGCATTGGCTTGGTGATGCTATCCATTTAATCTAACTAAACAAAGTGCGCCCTTGTCTTGCTGGTGTTGTGATATCTCATGAGTCTATGGTTGACAATGAACCACCCAAAATGTGATGTCCTTTAGATGACAAACTTTGGGCTAATCAAAATGGTGACCATGGTTTAACTGTGGACATTAAGTTGGTACCTGTATTGTGTATGAATACAGATCCAAAAGAATTTCATCTTTCATATTGGCTGATTCCACAGAAGTCCCATGATAAAGACCAAACAAGTTCGCCAACAACCTAGAATCAGAATGGCAAAGACACATGACAAGTGGTCGGTCCAGATAACAAAGACCCAAGAGAAACTGAATTGGGAACTAGATCTGAATCCATATATTGGAGTTTGGTCAACAGATTTTGACTCAAACATGGAAGCAGCAATGGCTCGGTGTGTACAAAAAGGTATGGGTTCGACATCCTAGAGAAGTCAGCGGTGGTGGCAGGAAGGGCATCCAACCTTAGTTTACCCCAACCTCCAAATAATGTCTCATCAGTACCCAGAAATCTAATGCCACGAACCCACAAAAAGAATTTGTGCTGGTCCGACAGGATAATCTTACCGTTTCCGTTCGTCGGGTGTTCCCACATCACAGATAGCATCCACATCGGCAACAGTGAGATCTCCCCATATGCACACTTTGGCTTTGTGCTCTCTTGGCTGCACATAGGGATGAGTAAATACAACACGTGGAATTGCCTGGTACATGGTGATACCAACTACTAGCCAGTTGTTGATAAAAACAAGAAATAAATGTGAAGAATTTCATTCCTGACATAACGTAAATTCATCTGGTCATTGTTATAGCGAGATAAAGTGAGATGCAATAGAAGGCACGACAGTACACTTACAGGTTTGTCTAATCCAAATTTCGAAATATTTCTGTTTTGAGATATCCTAGGCTAAGTCATAAGCTCGCTGTAAAATGGCTCAAACCATATGATGGCAATTACAGATCTCACTATAGTCAGTGCTACAGTACTAGGGTTACTAATACATGTACCATTACTAGCATGGACATCGTTCATATACAGCATGCCGATTTCTAGGTCTTAACCCCTATAGTTGCTTGGACCCACGGTAAGAAAGACCACCCCCTGAGCCTTTAACGAACCTGTATTAGCTTTTCTGTGTTTGTTATCTTCATCGTGCAGGTACTTGTGTAGGGCTCAAGGCTAGTTCTTGTACTAGTAATGGCGGCGTTGCCTAGCAAATCAACACTTCCGGCGAGGAACTAATAGACGCGGGAAGACAACTTGGCAAAGGCTTATCGGTGGTCGGGGTGATTTAGCTCTTCGGCATATGACTGGGTTGTGGGGAGCGAGGCAGTGATACGGCTTATGGCGGCTGGTAGTAGGAAAACATTAGGAGTAAATGTCCACTTCTATGTGTTTGCCTATTTTGTGGACAGAGGGGTGAACCCACGAGAATGGTTCTCTAGCTAGTTATCAAGATATTAGATGGATGCAATTATTCCAATAGCTTTGAATTAAGTGATAGACTGACTATCCGGACACACTCAGGCCCGTATGGGGTCAGAAAATATCATGGTTTAGATTAGGCAGTTAAACTTAAAAAACATCAACAAAAGGGTTAAGAGCCATTCATCAGACCATATGTACACCCCGTGCTCGCTGAAGGGGATATCGGTGTATGTAACCATCAACTGATGATTTTAGAAGTGTTGTTTCAATTCAATGGAAGGATTTCTATCCCCAGATTCACACCCTATACAGACAAACAGATGTTAACTTCTATATGAGAACAATTTTACTGTTATAGCACCATACCGGACCATACAACTCTTATCACAGATCCTGGTTCCGGTGCTGGATTCAAATTACCCGAAAACCCTCGAGATACAACCGTACGGTAGACGGACCTTACAACTATACATTTCATGAAATTCAAAATTATAAAAAAATATTCGTGACTGAATTAGTATAACCGAGACGTCTGTAAAATATCATGATGTGAATGATCGTATCATACTTATAAATAACCCACCGAAAAGGAAATCAAACCTAAGATTAAAAATATCGATGGCTCAAGCCTATTACATAGGCTTCGCTTGATACTCGGAGCTGCAAATACTCTGGGTACATTCCCCTTGTTAATTTCAGTTGTACTGTATGATATCGTAGTCCCAGTCACTGTTGACCAATCAGAATTCGGCATCCCGGTGGGCAGAGCCGTGTATTGGTTAATAGTAATATCTACTGGAGTATTATCTTTTGACATGAGAGTTGTCCTCTCTCGTCCGTCATTATGCTCTATAGTAAGGTTGACGAGAGCTTCATTTAGTTCGGGTTGAGTAGTTTCAGTGTGACCGAAATATTCAAAGAATGCTGTCATGAAAGCAGTCGCTGTCGGCTCAATCTGGTCAGCTGGCAGCATCCAGTTGTGAAGGTTTGGCAGCTCGATGGTGTAGGCATACGGAAATCCAGCAATTTTATACATCCAAGATTCAGAACTGCCAGAGGCTCGGTCTGAAAAGAGGTAAGTAGGGACCATAAAATTTATGGTATCACAAGTTTGACCAAGGTAACTCAGTTGACGTCTTCACTGAAGCTGCCAGGTGTGTATTTCCACTGGATGTTGTAGGGTCAGGTTTATTCCACTTTCCACTATTTCATGATAGGTGGATACCATTATTAATAAAAAAACCGCTATCGGCTGAGTCATTGGTACTCATAGAAATTGTGCAAACTAACTCTGTGTGTGGATGGGTTTCAGTTTTTTGCGGCTGCAATTGACCCCACGTCAAGAATTGAAAAAGAAATTCGTAGAGTTACCAACCCTGTGGAACATGGACCAGCTTTGACATTGAGGTCGATCCTGGATGTGATATGGAACTAAACTATTGGCTATTAGTGATTCTGTCCACGAAAAGGACAATGTTTTTTATCTCATCTATTTATGTAAAAGAAAATTATCTTAATTCAAGACACATTTCAATCTTGCATGGCCCTTTTTGTTTTTCATGTAAAATTATATATCTAAGCTTTCCATAGCTAAGTCGAGACATTTCACCGAAGGGGTTAGTATTTACTGCTTGGTCTGCAATATCCTGTACAACATGGAGGTACTCTATAAATAGCAGCAAAGCAAGATAAGTGAGTGTGTCAGTAGCTAAGTGATTAGGTCAAAATCCTGAATCTGTCCTGCATGTATTGGGCTTCCATGATTGAATAATCACACATGAGTCCTCACATAATTTTTAATATAATCTATAGTGAGCTCCCACTGTGAGTATGAGCTCCTCACAACGATCCCGGCTTAAAACAAAAATAGGTCTCACTCCAAAGTGGAGCACTGACTCACTCATGGTGCTCCAATCTGGTGAAAAGAGTATCCTACCGGTAGTACCAACAGTAGTGCCACCATAATAGCGAAGAAGTAATACAAGGAAAGTGACGCTTGCTCCGTGTGAAGTTTCGTGCTACAACCCTAAGCACAAAATCCTGCATGAGCGGCATGGAGTCTGCCATGGGTTTGACCACTCTAGCGAAAAGACATGATACTTACATAATATAATGCCAACTGCTCCAACCATGTAATGGTTAGCCGTTTGAGTCTCTAGAATCCCAGCTAACTTTCTGGCGGCAGAGAGATGTTTAAAATAATCTGGACTCGGAACATTTGTATGACTCCACGGGAACATGATCATCTGTCCGTAACTACAATATCAATATTTAACTGTCAATCACACTTATATAAGTCATTCTTTAAGTCAATAATATGGCTATGGTATATTTATTTGTCGCAATTAAATATTTAACAACAGTACTACGATAACCATTCTTTTACAACTTATGTTAAAATAAACATAGCCGGATATAAATAAACTAAACAATCTCTTGCAGTGACAGAATCATATTTCTGAGAAATGAATACTTGCTTCAGAGTTTGTGGGAAGAACATGCCCTGCTGTGATGTCCCATACCTGGTGTATAGCAGACACCATCAGTGACCTAAATTTATGTCCCATTAAATCCACCAAATACATTGGGATAGTTGGATAGCTCATTACTAAAATTCTGGGCTTGCAAACGAGTGAGTTCCCGTTCAAATCCCGGTTATGAAGGTTTCCTGTTGTGAGTTCGAGTGGTTCACTTATAATCTAGCCCAAAAAACACTTAGAGAGGAAATGGGCACCGTAAAATTCTCATGTTCAAAGCCGTCCTATTTAACTGACATGCTAAGCCCGAGGCTCGTCATAGGAGCTAGAAATTGCTCATTGTATGTGAAGTGTTCACTTTCACAGAGGGCACTCCGCGTGGGAAGGATTTGAACTAGTGTCTTACGAGATTGAGTCAAGCTCTCTAGCTATTGAGCTATATCCCGCTATCTCAATCCTCTATCCAAATGCGGTAACAACAACAAAATTGGTCTTACATAACTTTCTTGTTAGACTCATGACATCAAAGTAAGAAAACTAGACCTCACCTGTGAAATGAGAAATAGGTGTGCCAACCTTTCATTTTCAATACGTAAGTCGACACAGCCTGAGTTTCGAGCTCCGAGAAAGCTGACGGTCCGTAGTACAGATCAGAACATGCTCTAGAGTTTCCTCCGAGTCCTATAACACATATCTGTCTTCATCCTAATTGCTCGGATGCAGTTATGATCAGCAAATTTTGGATTCATGTATTGATCATACCAGGTTGGCGGACACCCTGTGTGAGTATCAGCATAACATAATAACTCCTACCACACCTGAACCAGGCTAAGACTGAAGAAGTTTACTTATTAAGTTAGCCAATAGGTTGTTCAACATTATCAAATTTTTATCAGCTAGATTTAAAATTCCTCCTAAACAGTTGGTCTGAGCTGCATAATGTCACCAAACACTTAGGACTTGATTGAGATGTTTTAACTTGCCAGCCCAGTAGAAGTCCCAGTTTCTATTGAGATCGACCCCGAGACATTCATCGGAATTATTCAACTTTTGGCGATTTTTCCTCCAAAAACGTTCCTGTAAAGATGGAGAATAATAGCATTATTGAATCGCTTGTTAATACAAAGAGTGAATAATTATAATCCCTCACAACCGGTTCATGGCATCAAAAGCTGCAAGATGGTAACTGAAAAAAACTAGATAAAATTCCATGATTTATGCTACATATAATACTCATTAGACATTGAAATACATCTATACATGTAAAAACAATACCCGCTGTTTTTGTAGATGAGGTCCCTTTGTGCCAAGTTTCTGACTGAACCCGGGCAGTGGAATTATGCAATGATGAGATTACACTTACCCCACCGTCTATGTAGGTGTAAGTATATCCATCAGGATTCATGATAGGAAGTAAGTGAAACTCGTAGGTGTCTAGTAGTTTACTCAGTGGGTCATCATTCTTTCCGGAAGCACTCACCAACTAAAAAAAGATATGGGGAGATAGAGAAAGAAATAAGCTCACTAGATGGAGCGCTTGGCTCAAGCTAAAAGGGCCGCCCAGTCTTTGTTTTACTTTTATGATCTTTACAGTTTTGGTGAACCCGATTTGTTTTCACCAGTTGCAGCTTACCATGGGGCTCCATGGCTGGATCAATATCAATTTTCTGAGCTTTTTCTGGGCTGAGTTTATACTCACAATGAGAAGTCATCGTGACTGGGATTTGAACCCATGTTTTCACAGTTGCGAGCTCAGTAGTCTACCACCGAGCTACTCCCGGTCGGGCTCCCACTACGCGGTTCCTATCTCCTGAGGCTCCAGAGCAGGCGCTAAGCTCAGGAGGTACGTTTACTAAATTGGATGGCCAAGTGACCGTAGAGGTCTGCAGGATATCAAACCACCATTGGTTCCACTTGCGGTTCGAGTACCACTTTGTCATTTCCTCCCTGGCCAGCTCATGACACCAAATTTACATGCCCCATGCATAGAGTATTCTTCTCTACGAGTAGCATCATAAACTTCAGGAGGAAAGCTGTTAGGTCAGTGCACCAGCCTGAATTTTGAATTTTGACCTGGACTGTCTACCAAACTCGGTTTTGGACACCTGGTTCCATTAGAATCTCTATTTTCATGGACCTTAATGTAAAGAGGACCAATAGTCTTATTTACTATACCCATGTAAAACCAAATCAAATCAAAGATTCTTCACATATATAAATGAAAATTGTCTTCTCTTACAATACCAACCTGATAGAGAAAATGCAGAACCACGGCGGGAGCTATCCACTCCCTGCCATGGGTACCTCCATCTATGAAAATCTTGGGTCTGTAGGTTCTCCCAGAATTTACCTGTGAAGAATGCATAACCATGCATGTATGATAACAGACAACGGATTTAGCAGTCTATATAACTGACTGACTGACCGACCGACCAACTGACCGACCGACTGACCGACCTACCGACTGACTAATTAGCTAGCCAACGAGCTAAATAACTAAGGGACAATGTGGTGCTCCAAAGGTGTTTCCTGTAGAATTTCTACACCCCTCCCCTATCCAGCGCTGGGGGCCTTAGGGCCATTGGCTTGTGTGAGAAGCCAGCAACCGTTAGTCCTTGGTTACTAAAATAAAGTGGTCGGCCTAATGACATAGATGTGATTTCCATCCATACAAACTGAAAGAACACGTCAGGATAAAATTTGTTGTGCTTCGAATAGAAAGCACACGTATTTTAGATCGCTTAAAACATTAAAACAAAATAAGATGTCTGTCAATGCGTACAAGTGCCTATAATGTACTGCTTAGAACAACTAACTTTACGGGTCGGCCTCAAAATATTTTTACAGTTGTAATCGGAGAGTGGCAAACACATTCACCTTGATTAACTTTAGCGGTCGTCCTTCGAATGAGTAGCCAATGTTATGGACAGAGCACAGATGTGGATAAGTAGCTGCAACTTCATCAATGTAATCATAAATCTGCAAATAGATCAAAGGGTGAAACAAGGGTTAGCTTGCAAGAAGATCTGTAGTTCACCGAGTTGACACTATCACATTGGCAACCAGATGGTCTAAACAGAAATGCTTGGGTATTACGCAGCCAAGCAACAATAAGATGCCATTATAATTCTGCTCTGGAACGAGAATCTCTCATTTTGAAACGCAAGTTATCCACAATAAATAAAATGCGACTTGGTCAATGCTGATGATTGTCAACATTCGCCTCTCATTGGTCATCGTTGAGAAGATTACTGCGTGTCGTGTTTGAGCTCTGCCACTGGGTGATCTAACTCCAGCGAGAACTGCATGTACGATGCTACTAAAAGGAGTCCGCCTAAACGTTCAAAGATAAATGCTCTCTATATAATTTTATGTTCTCCTCCAGGACCATGGACCAGTGTTGTTTTAAATAGTTTGGATAGTA
>Ga0224511_10004881_pt1 | contig 10329 bp, 5 predicted proteins | sample SF_May12_sed_USG_2_FD_169988 | JGI IMG/M metagenome (GOLD analysis project Ga0224511, IMG submission 169988) | Sediment microbial communities from San Francisco Bay, California, United States - SF_May12_sed_USGS_8_1 | ecosystem: Environmental > Aquatic > Marine > Sediment | place: USA... | reverse complement strand
ATTTTCCAAATATAGATCTCACACATTTTAGTATCTTTTTGTACTTACTTCTATGTCAGTATATTTGTGCATGTTACCATGTAATTGTATATGTGTATTATTTGAAATAAATATTGTTTAAACTATAGAGTGATCTTAATGGATATACAATATTTAAACTTCGTCGGAAGGGAAAGCAAAATTTAACAGTAACTGCCTTTAATTGTCGTTGTGCCCCTTTTCTGTGCGTCAGGCCACTATAAGGTCCGCACAGCCCTTCTTACACACGAATACATCCTTTTTAAAGTATGCCACGCTCGCAAGATATTATGCGAAGAACATAACAAAGCGCTGTCGTTTAAATACAATGTCTTTGAGAAGTTATGACTAGGGTGTGTTTCTGGTCAAGTTACCAACGTTTTAATTTCTCAGTGTTGCAGATATACAAGAAATGAAGCTGATTTATAACGTTTTGACATGCAGTAACCTTCAAATATAATGTTGTTGTTTTTCTATAAATTAGTATACAATTAATATACTATCGATCATCAAATTACGCTTTGTATTTTTAGCGCTGAATCAATATTCAACGACACTTAATATACATACATTGTATAATGTTTAATTCATTTTAATGTATAAATGAGGAATTGTATACAGAATATGTGGAAATGCTTATATAAAATGATCTTTGTAAGCTTCACATATTTCTAAACTGATGAAAGGGAAAGCTCTCAGGGAGCATAGCCTGCACGAGAAAACAGCAGCCTCGGTTTTATTGAAGCTGTACAACAGTAGTAATGAATGATGCCACACCACTGACGCCCCCTAGCGCATGAGCGGAACTCCATTTTCAAATGTAAACAACATACATGTACCATGATCCCTGAGGAACAGAAAATAAAACAATGATGTAGTACGGTGCGACTTTTTACAGCCGCCACACACCCAACAATCGTCCCTAGCAACTAGTCTCGTGCGAAAACTAAGTGTGGGCCAAGATACACCCCTGCATGTATATGTCCCGATATTTTGACAGAAAGTGCGCTTGAATGCATAGATTCTCATGGTGCAAAAAGTCAGTTTATGAAAAATGTCTCTATACGCGGTTTAATTCCTTTAAGAAATTATCAATAAAAAGAAAACAAAAACAGAAAAATCCGAAAAACACAAAAATATACGTTTTCTAAATGTCTGTTGCGTCATGATGTTGTAAGAGTTTTTGTGTCGTCCCTTGTGCCAGTTTTTGTACTAGCCATTTTGTCATGGTGCCCTTAAACATGACATATCTACATTGTTTGCAACATTCTTTGTTTAAACATCTCTTCAATTTATATTGATATTAGACCGACGGTTTGCTATTAACATCACTGTAATAAAAAAGAAATGATAACTATTCTTTACTATCAAAACATTTTTTTTTCAATTTGTTTTTGGCATAATATAATGTCTGCCTATACCTTTTACATAGTTTTGTTTAAATTAGGGATAACAACAGTAACTGATCTTCATTACCGGTTATTTACCGGTTAACAATGCTAGGTATGTATCTTGATACCCTTATAATCGGTCAAGAACTCATATTGTCATGTCATATTTTAAATATCTAAAAACATTGACATGCCAAAAGAAACTACAAAATTTCGTTACGAATAATGTGTATTTAGACAAAATGTAAAAAACAACAACAAAAAAAAAAACACAAAATCAAACATCAATATTCGTGCACGAGCCGGGAATCGGACCAAGGACCCAAGGCAGATGCGTCAGTAGTAGTGTATTAGTAGCCTGTGGTTGCCTTGAGAATATATATCGGAATGCGGTCTCGTATTCAAATTCTAGTTTAAACAAAAATGTTTAGATAGTTTGTTGTTGTTGTTGTTGTTGTTGTTGTTGTGGTGGTGGTTGTGGTTTTGGTTGTGGTTGTGTGTGTATTTTTGGTCCAAAATAGTACATTATTTTTCATTCAATGTTTAGTGTACTTAACATACAGCTAAGTTTATGACAAGTTATAATGGTATCTAGATAAAATAAAATGTAGGGTATTACTTAATAGTTTCCATCAACAAAGTATTAAATACATTTATATAAACAAACTATCAAACACAATTTGAAGCATGTTGCTTAAAAACTCAAAACATTGTCTTTTATTATTTCTAATGTTGCAATTGCAAGGTTAAGTGCCAACAGCAATAATGATATTTTAAATATTTGTTCACTTTGTCTATGCAATTAATGTCTTTAAGTCATAAAAATACTTGTATGTTATGCAATGTTGTAGGTGAGTGTAAATGTGTTCTCATTAGGTCTGAACGAAGGGACACTTTGATCTTCCATTCTTTACGATTGCACGATAGTGCGCGTTTCCTTTTATTGTTAATCTGATCATCTAAATACATATTTATCAACTGATTAACATTCTCGAGCTTTTTATTGTGTAATACATACTGTGGGTGTGGTAAAATAAATTGCATTGCATATTTTGTATAACTCTTTTAAGATTGGCTTTGTATATTTAAGTTGTGTGCATTTTATACGACATAGTTATCTTACATTCATACATCTGTTTGTTTGTGCTACAAATTAGTTCTTGTGATGAGTGTCTCAGTTGATTATCTGATATAGTGTGGATTATTGACCTGATATTTCGTCCGGGAGGCTTTAGAACTCTCTGGCCGGGACTTTCGTAAACTAATTTTCCATTCGTTTGTATTTTTGAATTGTGATAATTTTGTTATTTGTTAAATTCAACACTGTGGCTTTTTATAACAATACTTTTTCGAGATATATGCTTTGAACACCATTCAAATAATGGGAAGTGTAACAAAATGTATAATGGCCTTTTTACCTACCGAATATATATAGTTTATTCAGAATAAAAGAGCATTGCACATGGAATACAACAAAGCAAAAATTAAAAGCACCTTTAACAATTTCCATTTGATAGGTTTTTTAACATTTTACATCTGATAGGGAAACATGTGTTATTAAAATAGTAAAAATATATAAATAAAAATGTTTATCGAAAAATTTGTATTTAATTATATATAATACCATGTCAAGCCACAATTATTTAAGGATATCACAAAAAAGAGCGAACTCTTTATTTCCATTGTGGTCCCAATTAGTGTGGTTAATATAGAGAGGTTACCTTAGTGCAGATCAATAGAATAGTTATATCACAGATAGGTAATGTTTTTAATACTGTTTTTAAAATGACTAAGGTTTGTTATAGCCCTTATGTCCGAAGGCAGTTGATTCCAGAGTTTACAGCCATTGTAAGAAAAAGACTTTAAGCCATGGGATCTGACCTTTGGAACAGAAAAACACCCACTTTTACTGAACCGGGTGTTGTGAGAGTGAATCACATTCAGCTTATGGAAAAAAAAATTGCTATGACGAATATGCAATTGCATTGTAAGGACAAGGTAGTTTATACACTTCACATTGTATCTTGTAAGCAAATGTCATTGCATGTCATTGTCGGACGTGTTAGGATGCTATTTCCAGGGAGTGGGAAGCTATTTAAAAGCCGACGCCTCGGATCAAAAACTTGTTTGATTGTATAACAAAACTGATTACAGATAACCGTTGATACCGTATAAGTAACAAAATGTTTTGGAACGTTATTATCAAACGTAGTGGGTGTCCTTCAGAAGCTTGTTTATAAATCACTCGGGCTAGCTCACTCGTGGTTTAATTTCTTTGCAACGGAAATCCAAGTCGTTGGTTATTAACAATAATAGACCACGATAACAATTCCGTTTGAAATTGAAAGGTAGGTATTTCAAGAGAATACATTTTCCAAAGATCAGAGAATTTTAAAAGCACCAAAGAAGTGTACTAGCCCACAATGATAGAATTATATACATGTACACTATGATAAAATACACTAGCGCATATCTAGATAACGTTTAATATAGTCAGTAGACAACACATGTCATAGGCGTTTTTGCATGTCTTAACATCTGCTTGGAGTATTTTTTCAGATGGCCTTAAATAGCATAGTTTTAGGCATTATAAAATAGACTAAAATATATTAATATCAATCAACGTGGGTGACATGTCAAATGTTTATTATGTTTATTAAGGTGGCATATATTAATGCTAAGATCATTGAAATTAGCATTATGTTCATATTCCAATAAATGTTGAGTACGTAGCTGCAGAAGACTGGCTTAAATTCCCAAATGTAAACCATTGACCTTACACTGACGCTAACTCCGCATGAAATCACATAAAAATCGAATATTTAAATATTAAAAAAATCATGTTTTGTGTTCTTTGGATCATGCTGTATGTGTGTTTGTACGAACCGCATTGTCAGGGTGCCCTTAAACTCGGTTTTATATATTTTTACAGACACACTATTTTAAATATATAACATATTTTACGGGATAATAACTTATTTTTAAGGTAGACTATATACGAAAGATAACAGCGAGCATGCCATTGCAAACTAAGAGTTAAAGTATTTTTTAACAAGTGCTTGGTTGTTTTGAATTAAACGAACTGATTAAACGTCATTAAACATGTTGTACCTTAAAACGCCATTTAACAACACAACATTGTATATGCGTTCACTATACATGTATTATCATAATATAAATTGAAGAGTTGTTCAACGATTTACAAACAATGTAAGGCCAAGTTTAAGAGCACCATTACAAAATGGCCAGTGCAAAAACAAACACTTAGTTGTTCAAACCGTTCCAGTTGGTGGCATAAGTAGGTCATGCGGTCAAAAAAATAGGTTTTCAAAATGCAATATTTAAATATTTTCTTGTCCGAAACTACAAGGCCCAGAGCTTTCATATTTGGTATATAGCATTATCCAGAGGTCCTCTACCAAAGTTGTTCAAATTATGCCACTGGGGTCAAAATTGACCCCGCCCCGGGAGTCACAATTTTACATTGAATTATATAAGGAAAACTTCAAACGATATCTTCTCTTGAACCGCTAATGGGAATTTGACCAAACTTCACAGAAATGATCCCTGTGTGGTCCCCTATCAAAGTTGTTCAAACCGTTGGTTGCATAAGTAGGTCATAGGTCAATAAATATGTTTTAAAATAAAACTTTCAAAAATCTTCTTGTCTGAAACTACAAGGCCCAGTGCTTTCATATTTAATATATAACATCATCAAAAGGTCCTCTACCAAAGTTGTTCAAATTATGCCCCTGGGGTTCTCTATATTTGGTTGCACTTTTGCCTTTGACCTTTTCCTCAGGTGAGCGACCCAGGGCCTTCTGTGCCCTCTTGCTTATTAACTGCTAATTAAGTCCTGCTAGTTTTGAAATTGTATATGTTGACAGGAAATACAGTTTATTTAACGATTTTGGTTGTACATCTAAATTTAAGACTTGTTTTGGTTGTGTTCAAACGAACCAGGTTATAGCTTTAAAACGAACCTATCGCTTTATATTGACAACCACCTCATGGTAATGGATAGTTCCACAATTTCTTAATCTCCGCCCAAAAATGGCGAAATCTATTGTATATGTGATAACGCTTATCACAAACATGAACCATGCTTTCCATTGTTTTAACTAGGTCAGATTGTCATTTTACCATAAATCTATCAGCAATTGGATTACAATTGACCATGTACCGTTATGATTTATCCTGATTGACAGTTGTGGAACTATCCATTGGACTGAAGTCAAAGGCAGACAAACACGTACATTATGTTTAAATATTTCTTTGAACATATCCTCAATTTACGTCGCGCAATATTACTCCGCACCAGAACTCGTACAAATACTTCCATATCCAACCAATAACCTATAATTATAGTGTCGGTATTGCGTGTATTTACACCCGTTTATGCCATGCCAAATCGGAATTGTGTTAAGCGTCAACTCAAGTTTGACAAACCTAGGTACCTATTCACAAAAACACACAAACCTAAAACGAAAACACAAATGTTTTACGACAAAAGCAATGCATTCTTTTTATAAATAATAGAAAAAAATCATCATAATATGAGACAGTGGTCTGAATTACTTATGAAATGACTTCTAATAGAATGACTTAAAAATATGGTGCAATATAAAATGTGTTATTTTTTTATAATATTGTCACAACATATTTTTGTAAACACTTTGGAGATTTATGTTGCAAAATATCAATAAACGTCAGTTCATGTAATATCAACATGTCTATCCTAGCTAGTATTCACATAAATAAGTACTTGGTAGTTTATGAATGTTTATGATTTTAGTTTAAGTATACTGATATTTTTTCTGAATCCCGAAACATCGGAAATATTTAAGAAATTTTACCAACACAATTTGTTTTTTTTAATAAATTGAGGACTCTGAAACCTACGCGCACGCGGACGCTTAACAGAATTCCGATTTTGCATGGCCTTATTGTAATTGTATTGAATGTCCCTTTATTTTTAACTGTCATGTACAAGGTTATTGTTTATGTTGTACATGTACAATTATATTATTTGTACATGTTTATCTTGGTCAGATCTTACTTTATTAGATGTTAACAACATTATACATCTCAGCACGACTCTTATTCTGTGATAAATTAAACGAAATATCAATATGTCTTTTAGAATGAAAAGCGACCTAAACTCTATAACTAGATGGTTGTATCAATCCTTTGTGGATTACGGGGTTATATTTCGAAATCACGGACCTTGCCGAGTTGTTACGATCGAAGAACCAACATGATTTCACCATCTTGTCAGAAGTGTGATATTAGAGAACATGATAACAGCATTTATCACAATAAGCTATTATTTATTAGGGTAGATTATCGAGTAGGAAGTTTAAAAATAGTTTTACCTTTGTTGAGGTCTAATTCTTTTTGGATTTTGGGTATAAATAATATTTTGGTTTCATGATAGTTATAAATCAAAGTACACGCGTATCTATATGTACGAGTGTTAATTTTTGGTATCGACGGTTTAACACATAAAAAACATTACAAAAAGTCTAAAACAGATCACTATATGCTAATGTTAACATAAAATATATAAACAATTAAATATAAAAAATCTTAAGTTAAAGCCTGAGCGGGGATTTGAAGTCCTGTCGCATGCCTGGCAGTCTAGCACGCTATGCACTACACTACGTAATAAATACTTACACATGAAACCTTTGAAAGCAATGTAAATTGTTTACCTACAGCGAGATTATTGTTTTCAAATAGACATTCAACCATCTCAAGAACCCGATATCGTAATGCCATTCATTACGGCGGGCGATCCAGACGGCTAATGTTCAAATACCAGGGAAGGACATTTAAAACAAGTTTCTGTAACATAACGCGTTTACATCGCAGCGGTGGCTCAATGGTAGTGTTCGCACGTAAGCGGGAGGTTGTGGATTTGATCCCCGAACGCGTCATATCTAATAAAACTCACTCGTACGCGCAGTACTATTTAAGTTATCAGGCGCATTAGTAGAAATATTTTTAATGACTTTAACTGTAATCTTTCCACTGTTAATAATTTAATTTATTCAATAGTCATAAAAACTTATTTTTTATTTTAATGGTTTGCTTTAGTTTTAAACCTGATAAATATGATGACTTTGCAAACATGCGCATTTCGTCGCAATATATTACACTTAATTCAAACGAAGTTTGATTACACAAGCTTAGTTTATTGTCAATTTGAAATATTTACTGTTTACGACACCGAACCGAGCCTGGTGTCATTCTTGCCATGTTGATGGTCATAAAATGTTTGATTTGGCGATAAACAAATTATTTTTAACACAAATACTTATTTATGATTTATTCTGAAACGTAATGGGTGCTACTTGGAAACGAATGATAACCAGTAACGAGAATTGGGTTAATGTACACAAATATTCAAGTGAACAATTGTATTTGACGATTAACATACGTTATACAAAACGTGGCTTTAACCTTATACCGGTACCTATGTTTACTCGTCGATCTGGCATTATTCGATATTTTACATTCATGTAATTTTCTATTTGCATTCTACGTTATAATCTTTATAATATATCAATAATATGTTCTGACATTTCGATTGACTTTGGTTACTAGTACTTAATCGATGTTGAAAGCTCGTTGAATAAAAAATCGCAGATTTCATCTGAAATCTTTATATACTTCAATTGTTTTTAGAAATTTGTATTTCGGAATGAAGGTACGTTTAAATTGTTGAAGAGGCGTATCATGTTAGTTGATGTTTGTTTTTAAACACTTATCAATATTATAACATTTATAATTAACAAAAAAGATTAAACAGTGTTTGCTGATGAGTGATGATGTGTGTGAAGTTGCGGCGCAATAATGTTTATATATTTTGTTTCTTACAAATCATTTAAGATCACACATGTTTTTATTTTTCCCGTTTTTGAAGATAAATAAATGATGTACCATAATGCAATATTTGTAATAATTTGGAATAAATATAACAGTAATAGACCTAATCACTAAATCGATTAAGGCGTCTTGTTATTCTACGTGTTGTGTGCTGTTTTTTGTTTCGTATGGGCCATTTTTTGCCATGGTACACATGAACTTTACATTATGTACATTGTTTGCAGCAGTTTTGCTTTGAACAACTTTTCAATTTATATTTTACATTTTACACAATACAAGATCATCTATTTCACAGAAATTAAAACAGTTATAATTGTGTCAACCTCAAAATATTGTGTTAAGCAATAGAGTCATGACGCAGTCCTCAACCTGTTGACGTCACGTCCTTAATGGCGTTTATAAAACCTTTTGTATTTTTATTAAGTCTAAAAGGAGATAGCAACACTAGTTTGTCGATTTGGGGGTAAGAGGCAGTGGCGGATCCAGGAATTGACGTTACAAGATGAGGAGGCGTAACTTTGTCAGCGGAGTTGGGGGGGGGGGGAGTGGGGTAATCCGCTAGTGAAGGGTGCAGTTGCGCCATTTAATAGGTCAGTGGAGGAATAGTCTCCATCTCCATTGCGTCAGAAAATCAAGTACATGTACAGAGTTAAATCAATTATATCAAAAACAAAATAATGCATTATTAATAATTGTATTAATTATATGATCAAAATATAACTGCATCAATCATCAATGCGATTACACTTTGGAAAATGCATACTTTATGGTAAATCCACCTCACAGACAAGCTTTTTTGCTATATAATTTCACGCGTCCTAAATGTTCTCTCACATAAAACATTATGTAAAAGATTTTTGATTCTTTTTCTTTTAAGTTTGCTTGTGTTTTTGTTCCATTGTTTGTATGATTTAATGACGCTTTTCAACACAGCGTTCCTAGGTTTTAGGCATTTTACTTCGCAAGTTTCTGACAGCTTCCTCACATACGCCAGCTGTGAGGAACAACTGAACTAGAATTAGCACGGTGTTTAGTATCAGTCTTATTGATAAGCTTTGTCTCAACCGGTGTACATGGAAAAGACAACTACTGACCAGAAACTTCCCAATGTTTCTGTACTCTGCACGATGTATAATGTTCCTTGATACTAGGCGTTATACAATGAAGACAATGTAAGTAATCATTATGTATGATTATGTTCCCATTGTAGACTACCAGGGCGGTTTTCTTTAAAAATATTTTAATAGGTGAACAGCCAACTCGAGTATATGCTTTATATGTCGTTATTGTTACAATAGGATAAGTTATCCTAAACCAGGGTCGATACATTTATATTACGAATTGTGCATAAACTATATGTGGCATGCAGTATGATGTTTCTATAATTATGTTATCATCTTCAGATTATACACACAGTCATACATTGCTTCTCATTGCAGTAAAAGAAACATTATTAAACGATCGACAATATCAACAACTATGCAATGGAAATTAAAATATGGCGTTGAATTTCAGTGTTTGATTATTTTTACACTTAAACTCTGTTATAAGGCGCTCAAACACTAACACATTATTTATTGAAACCCACAGATCATTCCAATCAAACAATTTAAAGGGTCAGTTTAGAAGCACTTTGCCGTCACACTACCAAAAGTCAGACATATTGTGTTTTCAAATCTTTATCGTACATAAGTGTATATGTTCTTGATAAGATATAAACGGATCAAATCAAAATCATTTATTCTTGTATGCACAGTACACAACTCTTCATTATATCACACATAAAATTAACGGAATCAACAACAACAACAATTACCTTTATTAAGTCATGGTTGTATACAACAACATACAAAATATAATAGAAAAAAACACATTTGGGGTTTAAGGAATCATACAATAAATGCAGACTCATATCGTTCTTTGAAGCACATATAATAGTATACAAAACATTACCAACCATTGTATTTTGTATAACAAAGGGGGCATTGTGCGTATTAAGCAACTTATTTATGAATCAAACGTTTATAGT
>Ga0224511_10004880_pt1 | contig 10329 bp, 11 predicted proteins | sample SF_May12_sed_USG_2_FD_169988 | JGI IMG/M metagenome (GOLD analysis project Ga0224511, IMG submission 169988) | Sediment microbial communities from San Francisco Bay, California, United States - SF_May12_sed_USGS_8_1 | ecosystem: Environmental > Aquatic > Marine > Sediment | place: USA... | reverse complement strand
CATGAGTAGGAACCGACATAGCAGAGTATGTCAAACAGTGCGACCGCTGTATACGGAGGAAAGGCCAGATAGACAGAGCACCACTTGTGAATGTCAACCCCAGCTATCCATTAAAACTTGTGTGTATGGACTTTCTCTGTCTTGAGTCATGCAAGGGTAAGTATAGTAATATACTCATCATCACGGACCACTACACCAAGTTTGCCAAGGCGACCCCAACCAGGAATCAGACTGCTCGCACTACGGCTGAAGCATTGTTCCATAACTTCATCGTTTACTTTGAAATCCCTACCAAACTCCATTCGGACCAAGGTACCAACTTTGAGAGTCAAGTGGTTACAGAGTTATGTTCACTTCTTAACATTAAGGAATCGCATACCACTCCTTACACCCACAGGGAAACGCCGGTCCCGAAAGGTTTAACAGGACTCTTTTGAACATGCTAGGCACACTGACCATTGACGAGGAGACAGATTGGAAGAAGTATGTTGATTGGCGTGTCCATGCACACAACTGTACACCGCATGAGACAACTGGTGTTACACCGTATCAGTTGCTGTTTGGTACCAAACCAAAGCTTCCGATCGACCATGTCTTCAACTGGTCAGAAGATGCTCAGGAAAAACCAGCTCAAGAATATGTCATGGATATACAGGAACAGATAGTTAAGACTCATGAGCTTATCCAAAAACAGCTTGACAAGTCTAGGGATGAACAGAAATCCTACTATGACAGAAGAGCTAAACCAGTCCGGTTAGAAGTAGGAAACCAGGTCCTTGTCAAGAAGTTAGCATTTGAAGGAAGACATAAGATTGAACACAAGTATGATTCAGACACACACATCATACTGGAGCAACCATGACCAGACATACCAGTGTTTATGATAAGGTCACTGTCTGAGGATGAGAAGATCCGAACATTACACCAGAAATATCTCTTGGTGCTACCAACCCAAGAGAAAGTTGAGTATGACAAAGAAGATGCATCAGGACACTCAGGTAGTCATACATCAGAAGCAGTTGACAAGACTGATCAGATTTGGGACGCCAAAGATGTCAAGGCTGCTGAGGAAGAGATAGAATAGGATTGGGAGTTGGTTGAGGTAAGGAGTAGTAATGATTCTTTCATTTCAGATACTCCTGAGAGCCGTCAACAAAGACAAGCAGAGGTAGAGCTGGATTGCGAGGATGATGAGTAAGAAGATGGACCTGATGAAGATGAAGACGAAGACCTTAGAGAGGCTGAAGATGAAGAATCTGTCGTAGAAGACCTAGGTCCAGTTCAGGATGAGGCCATTGATGGTGATCATCGAAACGAACATGTACAGGCTCCGGATGATGTTACAGAAGAGGACAGTCCAGAAGATGTTGCAGCAGAGGAAGTACATGCAACTGAGGAACCAGAAGATCCAGTAGAAGAGACACATGAAAATACTTCTGCTAGAGAGGCTGATGATGTGACTGAGGTACCAGATCCGCCTGTACCAGCACCACGCCCTACTAGAAACCGGAGACCACCGAAGAGGTTTGACGCATACCAGATGTACCAGGTGACTCCAAGACCATCACCACGACTTGATGCTTTGCAAGCTCTGCTTAGGTCTGATGTGCTGAACTGCGTGGACGTTGCGACAGCCAAGGAGTTGATATCTGCTCTTCTGTGTGAACATTGACATTTTTAATACTGTATCAGATTCATTATACTGAGCAAGTCTATGTTTTATTGTTTTATCTATTGTAATTGTATTATTTGAATATGTCTAGGATTTGTATTCATGTCAGTTTTACATCAGTATTACTGAGGACAGTTTTGTTTTGTAGGGGGAGACAATGATTGTTGTTACATTTGTCTCATGATATTGTTTATATGTATTTTATCATTTTTGTCATACAATTTATTTTTATTTATTTGTGGTTACATTTACATATGCATATTATCATCACATACACAAACACATTTCACATACATAGACATGTGACTGAACATGACGGTTTACTGTTTTTGACTTATCTTGTCGTGTTGATTTTGTCGACTCAGTTTGTAGTGTAGTTATGTCGATTTGTTATACTTGTTGACTAATGTAGTTGTAGTGTAATTGTTGTGTATTTGTAGTTTATGACGAGACGTCCTTTTTGAAAGTAGGGGCGTATGTGACCAACAATAGTTTTGCGCATTCGTAACTTAAATTCGTAAATTAAAGATATGTTTAAAGAAAATACATTATTATGTCGCAAACAATGTAGACAAGTCAAGTTTACGGGCATCATGACAAAACGGCCCGTACACACACAAATACTTAGAACAGCACGAAACATGCAACGTATTAAATCATATTTAATCATAATAAAACAATATTATAATCGCTTTGGCACATGCAGTTTCATGAAACGAATTGGTGTCCTTGAAATGTTTACGTCGCGTAAACTTAAGACTGTGGTCAATATATATTCCCTTTAATAATTGACAGATGTTAGTATATTGATGTGTAATGAGATGTAATTCATGTGTACACGCGTGTGTGCCAATACTTATTATAGAAATATTGCAAAGCAGATGTGCATTAAAAACGTACACATCATTCGTCATATGCAAACCGTGTTTTCTTAACTAAAGTCCTATTTGGTGAAGTACTTACGTTCTCAAAAGTGGATAAACGGAAGTTACCTTATTCATGAATGAATACATCAATGAAATCTAAAATAAAACTGGAGTTCTCAGTCTACGCTACCATGATGGACACAACTCTTGCTACATGTAACTTCACAGACGAACCACGATACTCTCCAATAACATGGCTATTTTTCACAGAATGAATCAATTTAGAGGCCGATGAAATTGTCAAAATTTACCCTTCTACAAATATTTCGGTTGAGACACAATACTATTAGTAGTTGTTTACATTTATAAATTTGCCTTGACATAATGGTTTAGAACTAAAAATGAAACACACCGACGTTTATAATTCCAATAAGATGTCCTCAATGATATTACTATTTAGATCGAAATACGATTTAGTCACTCTGGTTGATATGTTACCAACCCACGAATCAATCGGGCATGAATACCGTTTTTGTACTTGGCCGTGTGGATGATGTAATACAATTTACGAGTATCACTCCCAACGTTTAATACATTTTTAAAACCAATCACAAATGACAAACATACCTTTTACCTTACTAGTTGTCAGTAACAGGCACTTACATATACGTATATGTGTACTAAAAAGTGTTCGAGTAACTCGGCAAAACAAACGTTATAAAACATGCAGATGTAAATAGTTTCAAAGCAGTACTGTACCTTTATTTACTTTTAACTTGGTCCAGTTTCTGGTTAAAATCTTATTGGTCGTTGTCAAAACACAAAGACTTTCGAACACTGACTAGGTCAATGCTTCAGTCTAGAGTATAACGTTGTCGTTCTTGCGTTTGAAGACATCCTGGACACCGAAGTATACAACGTGGTAATATGTTGTAGTTATTAAACGTCGGTAAAATGTGTGCATTCATATTTGATCAGCAGCAAATAATTCCATGTGTGCCTTGTTTTAATACTAAGTACAATGTACATTAAAAATAACGGATCTACACAAAATATGTACAGTACAGCCAGCGCGGAACCTTCATTTGAACACCCGTCACCGCGATTTATCTTAGCGTGTTCGCTGAAAATGACCACCGCGATCGGTGTTTTTGCCGATATTTTGGGTGGTCACAGGTGTTCGATTGCCAATGGCAGTGAACACCGCGCGACGCGGTGTACGAACACCGCGGATCCCGATGGCCGGACACGGTGGTCCCTGGTGGTCATAAATAAATGCATTTAATTTGTTGGCATTTGTAATCTGATATAATATTTTCAGGTTGTCGCAGATCCAGCACTTAAGTATCAATGTTTCTTTTTTTAATCATAAGTTTATTGGTTTTAGTTGTTGCGATTATTCATGTTCATTACAACTACTTTTTAAATGAACTGTTACATTCCCTGTTAATTATACATGTTGATCAGTTTCTTTGCATGACTTCTTCGCGACAATTAACAAATTATATAAGATGTGCGGGTTTTAAATAACTAAATTGAAAATAACAAGCCTTGGTTATACGCGATATAACACGTTTAATATAATGGTTAGGAATTTTGAATTTATGAATTGATTTTAGATTTAAGAAAATGAAAAAAGCACGAACACTGTTAAATGATTTTGTTTTTCTCTTTCAGGATTGAATATAGCGTCGAACATAGACCGAGTAAATGTATACCAATGGTAGTGTTGTTACCAATTTAAAAAATCCACGTTGTTGTTTATTGAAATAATGTATATAAACTGCATCTTTAAGGGGCTACACAGAAGTGGTGTTCATTCACGCCTGTGTTTGAGATTTGAAATCGGCTAAAAGTTTGTAGTCCAATCACCCATCTCGCAGTCAGGTGGTCGCTTCTACATGTACTACTATACTACAAAATAAATATAATTATATATATTTATTAAAAAAATAAAAATGTTGGAGACAAAATTATTAAATACTCTATTAATAAAGATACAGTTATACATACCGTTTATTGTACTTTGTACATGCTTCAAGAATATGCCAATAAAGTAGATATAATTTAGCTTCCAATTATGTCTATACAAGTAAGTAGAGATACAAAGATAAAGTACATGTATCACTAAAATTAAAATTGAAACGGTTGTAAAGTTTTAGGACAAAAAAATCGATGTAGTTGATTTCATAGCAACTGAGGCACATGATAAACGATATATTGTGAAGGTGTAAAAAATTGTTAAATAACAAATCACTACATTACATATCATTTGTTTGTATAATAACACATAACAATAACAAACTGTCATTAGAGAACTTATTGTCATTGAGGTTTGAAGTGGCACTCATGCATATTCCGTATACAGTCGAGTTTATAAATAGAAAACTAACGAATCGAATTGACTTTTAAACAGGTCACCTATGTAATATCGTATAGCTATATGGTAAGTAAGTAAGTGGGTTTCAAGTATATCGTCATTAGGTCTGTGGTATAGGTGATGCGCTGTCACGCTGACATTTTGGGTTCGATTCCCAATAGATGCGTTTTTTTATTATTTTGAACCAGTTTTATGAGACAGGTGTGTTTTCTCGATTTTCACGATTACAACAATGAAAATGGGTTTGAATTCGCATAAAAGCTTCAGATGCATGTACATCACATAGAGTTGAACATGGCTACGAATAAGAAGAATGGCTATAAGCATCTAAAATAAAATATAATTATGTTAAAAACGACACTAAAAGACTATGTCATTCGTAATATGCGCGCATTAAACACAACTAGCCAAAAAGGTTAAAATAACTTCTTCTAGCGGTATTCGAACCCTAACTGATGCTGTGACAGTTTGATCCTACTCGTCTGTTTTACAGGACACAGTTAAGCACTCGCGATTTTATTGATTTCTATTCTTTTATTAACGCATCGTATTTCATTATTATTGTGTTAAGTTCTAATAAATCAAGGGTAAACTGCCTATATTTCATTGACACATTCATGTTTTAATATCTTTAAATAGATAATGCATGTGTTTGAACTACAAGATAATAATAAAAACAAAATAAAGCTGAATCAAAAGTTGCGTGCACTGACAATACTGCACTACATTCTACCCTTTTTACGTTAGGTTAAACAGGTTTCATTGATACAGGCAACACATTCCGTCAACGTCTTAACGTCGTCTAGGGAAACTATTGCTGTGTGTCCATGCAAGTTATATAAACGGGCATCCCAGCACCTCCATCCTGACATACGGAAACATATACCAGGCGGGCTGATACGAGCGGAAACACCGGGTTACATCAACGGGCATCCCAGCACCTCCATCCTTAGAAGCGGGTTATAACGCCAGGCTAGCGGAAACAGCCTGACACAGCGGGCCACTACTGGCGATGTCAGGCGATTCTCTACCATGGACAAGTTGTCGGTGTTTGCAGCAAATGTCTGAATCATATCAATAGTATTTGCATAATGAAAACCATTGTTTGTAAGAAATTATATCTGTAAAATATTAAACAACAAATGCATTGCGATTGATTATTCAGAATGTGCAAATATTGACAACTGGTACATATACAAACTAATGCATGCCAGTTACGATGTTTTATTTAAGCAGATTGTTTAAACTACCACAAGGACATAATCGATATTTGTCTTTAGGAATAATGTCTTCCGCTGATTAAATTATGGCTATAGTCGCAATAGAAAACTAAAAAGATACATTAAAAATCTTTTTAAACATATTAAGCAAAACACTAAAAACTTCGGATACATGTATCTAATAATCTGACGAACACAGTGGTTGACATTGAATTTAAGAAAGGTAAAATAAGCAATTATTAAATAAGTTATGGCATGTTTAATAACGTTGTATGTTTTAAAAAATATATATTTCAAAGCAAGCAACATATTCAGATTTTTGTATTTTATTTATATTTCATTAAATGTGTTCCAGATTTTGTTCAGAGTATTTGACATTGCGTATTACGTTATATTAAAAACAGTGATAAAAATGCAATAGTTTACCACATTTGAGCCCGAAGCATCAATCAGAGGACTGAAGGTGACACACTCCTGGCTGAGTTCAAGGCGGAACAGCGTGACCCATTCTGTAAACATCTCAGATCCACGGGTTTGAACAGCAACGACGGTACTCAGCTCAAAGAATTCAACCTATGAAGTTAAAAACGATGAAATAGCTTATTAAGTTTATAAATACAAAGCATACACACATGCAACGCGTGACGTATTTATAACTTATCATGATTTACAGTGAAGCAAAAACAACAACAACAACAACAACAACAACAACAGCAACAACAACAACAACAACAACACAATAAACATAAATATTAAAACATAGAAGTAAACAACATAAACAATTACATAAACAACAGCAACAACAAAGCACTGCGTTACATACATTAACGCATAGTTTTTGTAACTGTATAAATACATGTATGCAATTTTTGGCATAGGTTAAGGATGCTAAGCGTATGTCTGTATCTTTATACCCTTTTAATTGGTCATAAATCTTGCGATATGTTGAGTATGCTTAATAAATTAACATTGCAAAGAAAATGCAAAATGTTGTGAAAAATAATAGGTTTCTAAACAGAAAAAGTAAAAACACAACAACAACAAAACGGACATATCAAACATAAAAACCCTTTTCGGAGCCGGGAATTGAACCTGGGACCTCTTGTACCCAAAGCAGATGCGTTACCACTGCACCACCGAGTCAACTGAGATAATGGATTGTAGTCAAGCTATTTAAATGTTTCGACGCAATGGGTTGAAACATAAACAAACAGAACCGACTTTTCGGGCCACAAAATTTCAACAAATTCCTTTTTGGGTAAATTTTTCATATGCATGGATAACTATATTTGGCAGTTCCTCATATTTGTACGGGAGTAGATTTCACTGAAAAGGCTTAAAACTGTTTTCATGCAAACTTTAATATAAACCATAAAGTTAAAATTGTGGGCCGCTCTTTTTCAATATGTAGTCGTTAAATCGTTAAATAACATTTGTTCACGCATTGTTTGAATACTTTCTTATTTTAGGCAGTTTCTCAAATATTTGTTAAATGTGTTTACATCTAATACTGTTATGATGAAACGTATAATGTCAACAAATGTACATACATGTATACAAGAAACGCATCAATTTTCACGACAACGCACGAGAGAATCCACGGGGGGTGGACGCACCGATCGCGATTGGTAACTCAAAATGTAAAATGAATACCACCGAAACATGCTCAAAATACAATATCTTATAGCATATTGATTGTTTTCAATAAGACTAAATTTTATCAAAATAGTTTGTTTTATGCACAGGCAAATGCGCCTATGTTATTTGTGAAATTTATGGTGAAAATTTCATGTTTTATTTCATTGTCAAATTGTACGTTTTAATACTGAAGACTTAAAGCAAAACTGGAGGGGGTCATCCTCATCAGGGTCATAGCCTTCGGATTTGATAGACAGCTACATGATTGTAAACACACATGGATTTATGCATTAGTTAAAAATTATAAAGACTACTGTTAAAACTAAAACTCACATTTTGCTCTTCCTAATCAAACAATTCATTGCAATTTCATGAATTAATATTTGTCACAAATCGTCAATACATTAAATACACATAAAATACTATGGTTTCAATGTACGCCTTTTTATTTGCATTGGGGTCTTTATAAATGTCATGATTGGGTAAACACACGTTCACGTATTGTTTCGAAACTCACATTTTACTCACGACTTAAACTTCAACGTAAATGAGCAAGTGCGCGTTGAAGTTGAGATTTGAGTCGATTTCGAAACCTCCCTAAAAATGTCATACGCAGACCTTTAAATGAATAAAAGCCTCGATCTCATTCTCCCGGTTTTAAGCCCCAGTGTCGCTACGGTGTGGACAACGGGGCCAACCGGGACAACACCGTAGCGACGCCGGCATACACCGCATTGAACCAGGATAAACCGAGTTGAACCTACGATCACCGGAAAGTGGACCCGATAGTTTTAAAACTTAAGACACAACCGAGATTTGCCTGGGTGCACTGGGATGCGAAACAACACCGGCTTATTCCGGGGAATCACCGTTAGCTCTTCCGGCATGCTCCGTTTATTCACCGTCAGACCAACGGGTGAAACTGTAGTAAAAATGGGATGAGCTGTGTCCAAGAAAGAGATACGAAGACTCCCGATCTGGCCACGGTGTGTTACGGAGGAGAGCCGAGGTAGCCCCGACGTTTGCCGGTCAAACTTCGGTCTGGCACGGTAGCACCCGGTGAATGCCGGAAAAGTAGTGGTGGAGCCACAGTAGGTATATGGTGCAAGCCCGTGTATGGCGATTCAACTATGAAAAACGTATTTAAACCATGATTGTTTATTTATAATTCATAAAATATTTAGTTTTACTCACGTATTGTGTATTATTATCAATTATTTCTTCTTTTTAAGATTGAGGTAGGGATGTGGAGATAAAGTTTCGTTGCTTACGTTGTTACATATCATTCTGAGTTCTGACCTTTTCAAATGACAACTCAGTTATATGCTTCACAGTAATGTCCTTGCAATATATATGCTACCGTGTAACACCAGGGGTCTGCCGTTCTACTTCCATGACTTGCCGAAAGACACCGGCTAACACCGAACTCTGCCGCCGATGTCCGGGGCTCAACCGTGGCTTATCAGGGCGCAACAGGACACGCCGTTGCGCCGCCGGGGCTACATCGGGAATGCACCGTTGCAAACGGTAGCATAATGTAGACAGACCATGATCATGTATTGCCCCAAACCGGGTGTGGTCCGTAGCTTTGCCAGGAATACATGAACGCAGTATTGTTCATGTTCGTATCGGTAAGTAGGCTACAAACTGCCGGGACGGTACGCAACGGGGCGTGCTACGGGGCATTGTAAACGAGGCTTGAACATTTGCCATTATTTTAACAAGAAACACGACCAACCTCACATAAAAATTCGAATAGCTCACCAGTTTTCCGTCGCGCTTTTTTTTTCGACAGTGTATTGTTATCTATAAGTTTCATTAACTTGACCTTTAATTTTAAATACAATGTTATTAACCACAAACAAAAATTCTAACACACTCTTTTGGTTAAGAATAATAAATTAATATAGAATTAATAAATTATATAGAATAAAAACATTAATGTATCTATGCAACATTTTACTTACGCATGGTAAAAAATATTGCCGGGGTCCAAATGAAACATAACGTACAATATAAATGGAAGAGATGTTCAAAGCAAAAATGTTGTAAACAATGTGGACAAGTCAAGTTTATGGGCACCACGACAAAATGACCCGTACAAAAACACACAGAACATAAACACACAAAACATAACAAAACACGAAGTATGGTATACAAAGACGCAACAGACATTAAGAAATAACTATTTTTTGTGTTGTTCGGCTTACTGGAAACACCAAGATATCCATATGAATGTAATTGGAGACACATTGGGGATGTTCCTGTCCTTCGAAAATGATCAGGATTGTGTAAAGTATTTAATAAATAATTTTATGAATATGAATTATATGAAAGGAAATGTAGAGCTGAATACTCCATGTGCTAACACATCTACAAAGCATGACATCGGTCACCATTCACCGTGTCTTTGAGTCCTATATTGACGTCTTCGCTTTTGAAGTCGGTTGTTGTGGATAATCTGCCCGGCAACTAGCAACATATGGTCATTAAAATATTACCTGCGAGTTGATATCATGTAAATAAATGACATGTCAATTTTAAAACAAAATA